>Ga0114940_10000011_pt1 | contig 132298 bp, 120 predicted proteins | sample ColdCreekSource_FD_87195 | JGI IMG/M metagenome (GOLD analysis project Ga0114940, IMG submission 87195) | Groundwater microbial communities from Cold Creek, Nevada to study Microbial Dark Matter (Phase II) - Cold Creek Source | ecosystem: Environmental > Aquatic > Deep subsurface >...
CATGGCTATCCCCGGCATGCGCGAGGAGCGACTGCGGTTGCTGATCAACGCATACGGTGATGTGCTCAAGGAGCGCGAACTCACGCGCGAACTTTTCGGCGTTTTATGAGGGGATGATTCAGGGTCGTATGACGGAGAGTGTGCGGCGAGACTTTCTTGTTCAACAAGGTGGGGCAGACGTCGCGAGCTTTGTGAACCGCGGCACGGAGACGATCTTCGATGCCCGACCGCGTGAGGCGATCGCCACCACGGTTAGGGAACAACGGCGCGTCCGGCAGGCCGCGTATCTTCACCCATCGTTTGAGTACGTCCACTGTGCTCTGCCATAGTGGAATCACTCGCTCCTTTCGACCTTTGCCGCGAATATGGGCCGCACGGCGATGGGCGAGCGATACGTCGCCGACGTTCATGGTCGCGATCTCCGATACTCGGGCACCGGTGTTGTACATTGTCACAAGCATGGCGTGATCTCGGTCGCCGCTCCATGTCGTCCGATCCGGCGCATCCAGTATGGCTTCGACTTCTTCACGACTGAGGAAGCCTAAAAGGGGCCGATCGAATCGCTTCATGGGGATCGCGAGAATGCGCTGCGCGCTAGGCAATGAGGTTGGGTCGCGAAAGGAGACGTAACGGACGAAGGAGCGGATTGCTGCAAGACGAGCGTTCCGACTGCGTGCGCAGTTGCCGCGAACTGTCTCGAGCTCGTGAAGGAACTCGAGAACAAGCGCCGCCTCCAGGTCGGCAAGCGTTAGCGAAGTGGGTGCTTTTCGCAGTCGTTCAGCGGCGAAGCGGATGAACAGACGGAACGAATCGCGATACGCGGCGATGGTCTTCGTGCTGGCATTTCGCTCAGCCACAAGCCTTTTGCAGAAGAAGTCTTGCAACAGTATGGCGAACGTCGGAGGAGCGATCTTCATGGGCGTGCCCTCCGGCCGAATTCGCGTTCGTATCGGGACGAAGCGACGGCGAGCAACTCAGGGACGGCTGTGAGATACCAATACGTGTCACTTACTTTGACGTGTCCGAGGTAGGTCGAAAGTGTGGGAATTTTTTGATCGACATCGGCGCCGGCCGTATACCAGGCAAGCAACCTCCGAACTGCGAACGCATGCCGCAGAACGTGGATTCTCGGCGAGGGATTCTTCTTTGACCATCCGAGTACCTTCCGTAGCTCCTGGAACGTCGCGAACATTTTGCCGTACTTCAGTGACGTGCCTTTCTCCGTGAGGAAGAACGTTTGCGCACGAGGCAGCTGATGGCGTCGGTCGCGTTGTGCAGCGTAGGCGCCGAGCGCGTGTAACGTTGATGAATGCACGGGCACCAGGCGTGACTTATGAAATTTGCTCTCGGTCACGCAGAGTGTCCCCGTGCTGAAGTCAACATCTGATCTGTTGAGCCGCAATGCCTCCACGCTGCGAAGTCCGGTGGAAGCCAGCAATCCGAAGAACGTCGCATAGGTCAACGGTCGGAGCCCACCGGCCGGCCCAAGATCTGAGCAGGCCCGAACGAGCTCGCAGATATCGTCTTCGCTATAGATGTATGGAGTCGGCCGTCGGCAGGCTGGTCCAAGCAACCGCTCTGGAGGAACCTCCGTCTTTGGTTCGAAGAGGAAGCGGTACTTGGCAAAGCGTCGCACGATGCCAAGTCGGCGTGACCAGTACTCGGGGGCCGCACCTTTCGGGAGTATAGCCCATCGGAGGGCAAGCTCATTCGTGAGTGGCCCACGGTGCCGAATATCGTCGGCGAATTGCGCGAAAGACAGGAGCTGCTGGCCCTCAATCTTCAACTGGAGTCCGAGCTTTCTGCGCGAAGCGAGATAGTCTTCAGCCTGACCGACCATGGATGCGTGGCGACTCATAACTTTGCCTCCGGCCACGGCAGCGCGACTTCAGCCAAGCGAGGTAGATCCACTTTGGTGTAGATCGCTGTCGTTTCGATGCTGCGATGCCGCAGAACGTCGGCGACCTCCTTCAACGAGGCGCCGGCGCGAACCATGCGCGTTGCAGCGGTATGGCGAAGCGCATGCGTGCCTTTGGACGGCACTAGCACATCGGTCCTATCGAACGCTCTACGGATAATCGCGCGAATAGCGCATGCGGTCATGCGGGCTCCTTCGGGAACGCAATGCCGGACGAATACTTGGCGAGCCGACGTTGTGGGCCGCCCGTTCCGAAGGTACTGAGCAACCGCGCTGCCCACGCTGGCTGGAAGAGGAAGGCGACATGCGCGCCGCGACTTTCCGACGATCAACACCGTGCCCGCGCGCCAGTCGAAATGGTCGATACAGAGCTCGGCGACCTCATCAGCCCGTAACGCCAGATGACACAAGCAAACAGCGATCGCGTAGTCACGTTGACCGACACTGGTGTGCCGTTGAAAAATATTGAGCAGTGCGCGAAGCTGCTCTTCTCCTAGGATCTTCGGCACTCGCGCCAACTTCCATTCGGGGATCGTCGGCACTGCTGAAACCAACCGCTCATCACACAGACCGCGAGCTTGCATATAGCGGAGAAAACTTCGTAGCGTCGTCGCCAACAGCTTCGTAGTCTTCGGTCGCCAGCGCACCGCGTGCGTCTCGACGAAGTCGATGATATCGCGTGCGGACAGCCTCTGCAGATCGACCGGCTGTTCTCCGAATCCCACAGCGAGGAACTCGCGGACGTGGCCTGTGTATGTGTCGATCGTTCGCTGCGCAGCGCCGTGGACATCGCGTAGATGCTTTCGATATTCGTCAACTAGCAGGTCAGCAGCGACCTTCTCAGGTGGTCGGGCCGCGGGGATGCGCTCCAACGTCCTCATGACTTCGAGGAGGTGACCCAACCCCGCGCGAAGCTGCGGCAGTGGAAGTCCTCTCGGGACCGAGCACTGACAGCGCGGCAGATGCTTATCGAGGAATCGCGCGATCAGTTCATCGTCGAGTTCGACGAGCGGGATCCGCTTCACGCTCATCCAGTGTCCGAGATGAGCAGCACCGCGCAAGTAGTCCCGAACAGAAACGGCTGCATTGCCGCGTCGTTGAAGATGTGCTGCAAGCTCATCGAGTCCATCACCAAGCGGAGTCGGTCGTCGAAGTCTGGATAGAACATGCGGGTCGTAAAAGAACAACTCAATCATAGGCGCTCCTTTGGCCGAGAGACGGCGTCGCAAAGTGCCTATCCTTATGCTGAGTGCGGGACGGCCGGCGTGACCGGATCTACACGCTGTGACGTGGAGTCATCGGCAGCCGCGGCATAATCGCGAACTCAGCATAAAATCTTTCCATCTTTCCGCGCGCCTCGGGATCGTACGGTCGTGCATGCACCAAGCTGATGCCAAGGCGCGAGCATGCTGTCTGCAATACTTCGCCGCGATACGTGGACCCGTTGTCTAGATTCTGTGCCCTCATTGGAAATGTGGCCGACTGCGCGCACACGCGGGGATTGCCGCATGGATGGCGACGATTCTCGCCACATAATTTCAAGCGCGAGTAGCAGGCTCGACTGGGCTCCCGCGTTTCGCGGGAAGGAGGCTCAATGCTCGAAAGCTACTTCATTCGTCCAGAGACCGTCGACCGCATCCGAAGTTGCTGGTTGGGCGATGCGATAGAAGAGTATCTCGCGTTGCTTGAAAAACAGTCTTACAGCACTCGTTGTGTGATCCGTCGGGTGCCGCTCATCATGCGGTTCGGCGAGTTCGCGCGCAAGCGCGGCGCTGCCGCCGTCATCGAACTGCGCGGCCATCTTGACGCCTTCGTCCGCTCTCGCCTTCGTGTTCGGTGCCCGCGAACTAGTTCGAAGGCGGCTCGACTTCAGTTCATGCGTGATGTACGTGCGCCGATCGAGCAGTTTCTGCTGGTCGCGGAAGCCAATGATCGACCGTCTCAGCTAGATGCCACACAACCTTTTCACGACCGGGCGCCGGATTTTTTAGAGTACCTGCGAGAGGAGCGTGGACTACGGCCAACAACCGTCGACGCATACGAGTTTCAGCTGTCGCGATTCGAGCAGTACATTTCAAGACGCCACATCGGGCTCAGCGAGCTGTCGCCTGCGGTGCTCGATGATTTTCTCGCGGAGATACGCAGCCACGTTGCGGCACAGTCTCTCGGCGCAACCTGCTCCGTGCTGCGGGTGTTCCTGCGATATCTATTCCGGCAGGGTAGCGTTCATCGCGATCTCAGCGGTTCGGTGGACGGACCACGGACGTACAGCTTCTCAGGGATTCCTCGCGCAATCAGCGCAGCAGACGTTGAGCGCACGCTCGCCGTAGTAGAGCGAAGGTCGATTGTCGGCAGACGCGATTACGCGATGCTCATGCTCCTTGTTGTGTATGGGTTGCGCGCGCGGGAAGTTGCCGCGCTGACTCTGGACGACTTCGATTGGCGAGCTAACAAGCTGCACGTCCGACAACGCAAGGCAGGACATGCTGGCGTCTATCCGCTGGTGCCCGAGGTCGGCGAGGCCGTACTCGAGTACCTTCGGCACGGTCGCCCGAACACGACCGAGCGCCAGGTCTTCTTTCATGTGTCCGCTCCACGCGCTTCGGTCACGCACCGCCTTGTCTCCAGGCAAGCAAGGGTATACCTGCGCAGGGCTGGCGTCGTCGTGCCACGTCCGGGGTCTCACACGCTGCGGCATAGCTGCGCCCAGCGGCTTGTTGATGCCGACTTTTCCCTCAAGCTGATCGGCGACTTCCTCGGCCACAGGCATGCAGCATCGACGAGGATCTACACCAAGGTCGCCATTGAGGCGCTCCGTGAGGTAGCTCTTGGCAATGGTGAGGCAATCCTATGATCCGGTTTGCCCAGGAGTTTGCAGGCCCTCTGGCGGATGGCATGACACAATACGTCGCGCACAAGCGAGTGCTCGGTCGCCGCTACGAAACCGAGGTCTATGCGCTTAGGTTGTTTGATCGATATCTACTCGCTCAGCAGCTAGATACGCCCGCTGCCATCACGCCTGCGGTGATCGAAGCGTTTCTTGCAACGCGTCCTCGCAAGCGCCCTCGCAGCTACAACCACCTTCTCGGGGTCCTCAGACAGCTTTTCCACTGGCTCGTAGAGCGGGGACATCTCGCTCAGTCGCCAGTCCTTTGTTCGACTCGCCGCAGTTCGTTCCGTCCTGCCCCTTTCATCCTCGCACCCGAGTCGATGCGCCTACTGCTCAAACTGACCGCCGGCCTGCATGATTATCCAGGCACAGCGCACCGCGCTCGCACGTACCACGCCATCTTCGCACTCCTCTACGGACTCGGTCTTCGTGTGGGGGAAGTCTGCCGGCTCGATGTCGCGGACGTCGATCGCGCAAGGCAGCTGCTCGTCATTCGCGACACGAAGTTTGGCAAGGACCGCCTCGTACCATTCGGCCCGCGTCTCGGCGCGATGCTCAAAGGCTATCTCGTTGCTCGACTCGCGTGTCGGCACGTCGCAGCTGACGCGCCGCTATTTCCTGGTCACTACGGCAGCCGTCTCCGGCGCCAGCAGATAGGCCGCGTGTTCCGATCGCTGCTCCCTGCTCTTGGGCTCACGATCCCGGCAGGCATCTCTCCACCGCATCTTCACGACCTTCGTCACAGCTTCGCGGTGGGCACACTGCTCAGGTGGTACCGCGCGGGCATCGATCCCGCGCAGCGCGTTCTGCACTTGTCGACCTTCATGGGTCACGTGCAACCCGAGTCGACCGCGGTCTATCTCACGATCACCAGTGATCTACTCGGCGAAGCCGGAAAGCGCTTTGAAACGTTCGCACACCCACTCGTCAAAGGGGTGCGGCAATGAAGCCACTCACGCTGGGACAACTTGTGTACGGGTTCTTGGTCGACCATCTCCAGGTGGCTAAAGGCCTACAATCTTCGTCGATCGCGAGCTATCGTGATGGGCTGAGACTGTTCCTAAAATTTGTCGCCGCGGACACTGGACTAAAAGTGACCGCGTTGCCGTTGAACGCACTGACGATGGAACGAGTCCTGCACTTTCTTCGGTCCCTAGAGAACAAACGACACAACAGCAAGCGCACGCGCAATCAACGCCTCGCGATGCTCCGCACGTTCTTCCAGTACATCGGCGGCCGAGTCCCGGAGATGCTGGCCGTTGCCGAGCAGGTGGCGCGCATACCCACGAAACGCGTGGCACCGCCAGAGACTCACTATCTCGATCGGACTGAGATTGAGGCGCTCTTCTCCGGCCTCAATTCCGCATCGCGAACAGCTTCACGTGATCGCACCTTGCTTCTCTTTCTGTACAACACGGGAGCTCGGATTCAGGAGGTCGCGGATCTTCGCGTTGGACATCTATCGTTCGACCGGCAGCCATGGGTCCGTCTTCATGGCAAGGGCGACAAGTGGCGCTCGTGTCCACTCTGGACCGAGACTGCAGAACACCTACGGAGCCTTGTCCAGAACTCTCATCGAGTTCCCGACCCAACGGACGCGGTGTTTCGATCGTCGCGAGGTACGGCACTAACACGATTTGGACTCTACAAGATCGTGCGCCGTCACGCGTCTCGCTTCGATGCCGCACCAGGGTCGAAACAACGTCGTGTCACACCGCACGTCTTTCGACATACTGCTGCAGTGCACCTGCTTGAAGCCGGGGTGGAGGTCAACGTGATCCGCGGGTGGCTCGGTCATGTCAGCCTGGACACAACAAACCGCTACGCCGAGATCACGCTCCGCTGCAAGGCAGCTATGCTCGACAAGTGCGCCTCACCGGTACGCGCCAAGCGAGGTGCATCAACAGCAGCATGGAACACGGACGCTGATCTCATGAACTGGCTCGATTCAATTTGAGAAGATTATGTGGCGAGAACGTGGCTGTCTGTGCGGCTATTCCGTGCGCGAGCGCAGTCGGCCACATCTCATCAATGGGCACAGAAGCGTCACAACGAGACCTCACCGCGCGTGCCGATGCAGATGCGCATCGGGGTTCATGCAGGCAGACCCATTGAGCAGGATGGCCGGCTTGTGGGCGCATGCGTCCATGAAGCCGTGCGCGTCTGCGCCAGTGCGTCGGGCGGCCTCGTGCTGGCTTCACAAAAAGTCGTTGAGCTCATCAACCCGGACTGGTTTCTGCTCGTCCCTCGCGGTCCGGAGCGTTTGAAAGGCGTGCCCGAACCGATGCCGCTGTACGAGGTGGACTGGCAAACTAAACTGGAGCTCCAGCAACTCACCTACTTCTGACGATCGTGAACTGCAGCCTGCGGAGGGTCGGCATGAGGCCCCCCGAGCGATCGCTTGTCTACCATTCCTACGGCACGGTGCAGGCTGCACAAACGAGCAGCGTAGGTTGGGTCAAACGCCGAGCAGGGGGCTGCCGCTGCGTCTGCGCGACTTGCTGACTTACTGCCTCGAGCTGCTCGGCGTAGAGTCCCCGCACGCTCATGAACATCCCCCTCAGCACAAACAAGTTGCTGGCCCACGTCGCAGACGGAGTCGGCTGGATCACGTTCAATCAGCCGGAACGGCACAACGCGATGGCGCTCGAGATGTGGCAAGCGTTGGGCGATGTCATGGAAGCTTTCGATCGCGACGACAGCGTCCGTGCGGTGGTGCTGACGGGTGCGGGCGGCAAAGCGTTCGTCTCGGGCGCAGACATCTCCGAGTTCGAAGCGCAGCGCGCGAATGAAGCGCAGCGTCAGCAGTATGGTCAGATTTCAGGTCGCGGTTACGGAGCGCTGGCGCGCTGTCGCAAGCCGGTGATCGCCATGATTCGTGGTTACTGCCTCGGTGGCGGGCTCGTGATCGCGCTCGCTGCTGACCTGCGGTTCGCCACCTCGGGCTCGAAGTTCGGCGTGCCCGCGGCGAAGCTCGGCCTCGGCTATGACTACTCCGGCGTCGCCGCGCTGGCCCGGCTGGTCGGTCCTGCACGGAGCGCGGACATCTTGTACAGCGCGCGCCACCTGACCGCGGACGAAGCGCTGCAATGCGGTCTGATCGAGTTCGTCAAAGACGACGCAGAGCTCGAGAGCAATGTGCGCGAGTACGTGGCCAAGATCGCGCAGAACGCGCCGCTTACGATCCGCGCGGTCAAAGCCTCGTTGCAGGCCTACGCGCGCTACACGCAGCGCAACGACATCGCGGAGATCGAACAGCTGATCGCGCAGTGTTACGACAGCGAAGATTATCGCGAGGGGCGGCGCGCGTTCATGGATAAACGCCGCCCAGAGTTCAAGGGGCGCTGATGGCGAACAACCTCCCTCTCACAGGTTTGCGCGTGCTTGATTTAACGCTCGCGCGCTCTGGGCCCACTTGCGTCAGGCATCTCGCCGACTGGGGCGCGGATGTGATTCGCATCATGCCGCCTGACAGCGGGCATGAGCTGATCGGTCGGCGTGGATCTGACTATCAGAACCTGCATCGCAATAAGCGCGCGCTGACCTTGAATCTCAAGAGCGCGGAAGGTCACGCCGAGCTGTTCGAGCTCGTGCGCAGCGCTGACGTGTTGGTCGAGAACATGCGCGTACCGGTCAAGCGGCGCTTGAAGATCGCGTATGAGGACTTGCAGCCGATCAATCCGCGGCTCGTGTACGGCAGCATCAGCGGCTTCGGGCAGACGGGGCCGTACGCCGAGCGCGGTGGCGTCGACCAAATCGCGCAAGGCATGGGCGGCTTGATGTCGGTGACGGGTGAGCCGGGGAGGGGGCCGATGCGAGTTGGCATCGCTGTCGCCGATATGACCGCGGGCAACCTGCTCGCGCTCGCGATCATGATGGCGCTCTACGAGCGTGAGCGCACCGGGCTCGGGAAGTACGTGCACACGTCGTTGCTCGAGAGCCAAGTGTTCATGCTCGACTTTCAAGCCGCGCGTTACTTGATGGACAACGAGGTGCCCGAGCAAGTTGGAAACGGGCACCCAACCATCGTGCCGATGGGCGCTTTTCCTACGCTCGACGGGCACGTGAACATCGCGCCTTCGTCGCCCAAGCAGTGGCAAGCGCTGTGTGAGGTGTTGGGCAAAGCAGAGTGGCTCGCGCGCAGCGACTGGGGTAGCTACACCGCGCGCAACCGTGCACGCGCTGAGATCGACGCCGCGATCGCAGTAGAGACGCGCCGGAAGTCCACCGCGCATTGGGTCGAGTGTTTGGAGCAGGCGGGCATTCCGTGCGGACCGATCTATCGGATGGACGAGGTGTTCGCCGATCCACAGGTGAAGCACCTCGAGCTCGCGGCGCCCCTCGAACACCCCGAGCGCGGGCCCACACACGTCGTGGCTTCACCGATCAACATCGAGGGCTGCGACAAGTCCATTCGCTCGGCCGCGTCGGAAGCAGGCGCCGACATTCGCTTTCTCGAACGCTAGCGGTTATTGCTCGCGTGATGCGGTCACGCACACATCGCGTGGCCCGCGATCGTTGCCTTGAAAATCGAGGAACGACACGTCGCGCACACAGGCCATGCCCGCCGGGCAACGCCCGTCGTTACAGAGCAGCGCGCACCAAGCGAGATTGCAGCCCGCTTCGTAGCCCGGCACGACCGGACAGACCGCATCGAGCTGGCAGAATGGTGCACAAAACTGTGCGCCTGGATCAGCTACATAGCTCGCACACAACGCATTGTTGCCACCGCAGTTGTTTATCGACGGATCGCACGGTTGGTATGCGAGGGATGTGCCCGAATCCGCATCATCTGCGTCGTATTGGAGCGCAACAGGCGATTTGGCGGCGTCATCTTGTCGCTCTACGCAGCCACTCAGACCGATTAGGCATGACAAAAGCTGCGTGAATGCTGCGAGTTTACTAAGTTTGATCATTGGACCTTCCTGGTTGCCCGAAGTCTCGAAGCTTCATGCAACTCAGGAACCAAACTTTGACCCGCGCGGGCGATTGGCGCGAACGGACACAGATCAGCGCGTACTTCCACTACTCCGCCGCGGTCGTCTGCGCTGAGGGCTTCTGCGCGTTCATGATCACGTAGTCGCCGAGGCCAGCGCCCAGTCTGAACCAGATGCCGCCGCGGCAGTTTTCGAAGTCCGCTTCCGGCACTTGGATGCGAACGTCGCGACCGCCGCCGCGCTTGCGCGCAGCTAAGTAGGCGAGCACGCCGGGCAACACATAGTTGCGGATCGATTGGCTGCCGACCGCCGTGAAGCCGTGCTTGACCAGCTTCTCTGCGTACACGTTGCGATCGTAACAGTTGACAACCGGCCATGCGTAGCGCTTGAGCACAAGCCGGCGCCACGGCGGATTCAGATCGCCGGGCAGTGGCAGAACGTCTGCAGTCGCGAGCCAGCCACCCGGTTTGAGCACGCGAAAGGCTTCTGCGAAGAAACGCTCGCGCGTGTCGAAATGAAAAGCTGACTCGAGCGCGACCACGCGATCGAAGGTGGCATCGGGAAACGGCAGCTCGGTGGCGGAGCCGAGCTTCAACGTCATGCGATCCGAGAGCCCGCGCTTGTCGAGTCGCTTCTGCGCGTACTCGATGTGCAGGGGCGTGATGTTGATGCCGGTGATGTGCGCCGGGTTCCGCGTGGCGAGCCAATGCAGATCTTGTTCGGCGAAGCCGAAGCCGCAATCCAACACGTGCTGGCCGGGCCCCATCTTCGCAGCGTCCGCGAGCAGATCGGCCATCTGGATGCAAGCTTGATCGTGTTGATCTACGCCCTTCCAGTAACCGTAGTTGAGCCACAGCGGCGCATCCAGATCATCGCAGTGCGCGTCGACCTGTTCGTGCAGGTCGAAGCCCATATTCAAGTAGAAACTTGTCGCATCACGCGCGCGCAAAAGACGCCATTCTCGACTCGCAGCACGCGCGATATTACTGATGAACGTTCCGAGCATTTGCGTGGTTCATGGCACGGCATTGGGACCCAGCGCAATGTCCGAAATGCCCACGGTCGCGCGGGTTCGAATCAGACGTTGTGACTTGACTGGATAAAGCGAAGCAACCGCGCAGCCTCGCCGCCGTCGGCAGCCACTGCCCGAATCATGGGATGCCACTCACGAAGCCGCGGAGCTCGCGACAAGCCTCGGGCTGAGTGTGGTCGCGACGGTCGACAGCGCGCTGAGGGCGAGCACGCTTGCGAGCATTGCCCAAGTGATCGTGTCGGGCGCGAGCACTGGTTGACCTCGCAGCGCTTGCACCAGCGTTGTGAGCACCACTCCGAAGTATGCAAACGCGGCATGACGGGTGAGGTTGACTGCGAGCGTCGGCCGATCGCGGAACCTGCGACCGAGGGCCAGACCGATCAGCGGCATGAGCTGCAGCGCGTGCAAACCGATGAAGTGCGGCACGCGCAGATCACCGCCCGCTGTGCTCCAACGTGTGAGCGCCATGCCAGCACCGCTGTCGTCCGCCGCACCGACTGTGTGCGAGCCGATGGCGAGCGTCGTCGCGCCGCTCTTCATGCTCTCGAGCTGTGCCGCCGTGGGCTGCGGCATGATGAACGCGATGCAGCTGCCGACCACCATGAGCACGATGCCCAAGCGCACCCCGCTGCCCAGAGCGGCATCCCTGAATTGCGTGCGCCACGCGTACACAGCCAAGCGCGCCATCGCGATCGTGACGACCGTGATCGCAACGCCCATCACAGAAAACAGCCCGCGATCCAACCAGGTGGCGTTGTTGAAGTGGCTCGGCACGCCGCGCGCCGCTTGTCCGGCGATGATCACCAGCTCGAGCCCTGTCAGCCACGCGAAGATCGCAACGATGCGACCCCGCGCGCGCACGGGCACAGTGATCGCAGGCAAGAGCAGCGCCACGGTGAAGCTCGCGATCGCGATCGACACGCCGAACTTGAAGGGCTTCAGCCACACCGAAGCACCTGCGAGCTGGCGCGCGTCGACCAACGAGAGCGCGACACACGCCGCCGCCGTCAGCAGCGAGAGCAGCGTCAGCACGCTCAGCTGCTTGCTGCTCGACCAGGAGCGCTGCCAGTAACGCTTTACGCCCGCGAACACATCCGCGCGCGCGACCAAGTACGCGAGCAGCCCGAGCGGACCGAGCAGCAAAGTCGCGAGCAGGATGGGGGAGAGCACGAACCAGGGCAGCTCGCGCTCGCGCGCATCCAGCACGATGAAACGCCCGACAAACAGGTCGAACGCGAGGAAGTGGGCCCAACCCGCGAGCGCGCCCAGCGGTTGCCCGAGCAGGTTGGCCACGCTGTCCAGCTCCGGTCGGGCCACGATGGGCAGGACCTGCGACAGGGCAGGCAGCACCGCCCACGCGTACACCGCGAGCGGGGCCAGCAGGATCCACGGCGACGCGACGGCGCGGGCCGTCAGGCGGGCCTTGGGCGCAAAGATCATCAGCGCCCAGAAGGGCAACACGGCGAGATTACTGAGCTCGAATGCCAACAGCATGGTGGCCTCCTTCGCGATCGAATGTTTACAGCGTCTACAATCAAATGTTGTCACCGTCAACATGCTAGGCTCCACGCATGAGGATTCGTGTGACCAAGAAGGCGCCAGATGCCTACCAGCACGGCGACCTGCGCGAGGCACTGATCGACGCAGGCGTGAAGCTGCTTATGGAAGGCGGTGCCGACGCGCTCTCGCTGCGCGGGGCGGCGCAGTTGGCAGGCGTGAGCCACGCGGCGCCCTATCGGCACTACAAGGACAAAGACGCGCTGATCGCGGCCATCGCCGAGCGCGGCTTTCGTTTGCTGACGGCCAAGATGCGCTCGCACCTGGAAGCGAGCGGCGCGCGCAAGGCGGATCGCAAGCTGGTCGCGCTGGGTGTCGGCTACGTGATGTTTGGCATGGAGCATCCGGCGTATCTGCAGCTGATCTTCGGCGGCTTTCGCTCGCGCACGGACATGCCGCCCGAGCTCGCGGCTGCGGGAGCACAGGCCTACAGCGTGCTGCGCGACACGGTCGAAGCCGGCATCGTTTCGGGTGAGCTGACCAAGGCGGAAGTCGACGACGTCGCGCTCGCGTGCTGGTCGATCGTGCACGGTTTGTCGATGCTGCTGATCCACGGCGCGGTGCCCAAGCCGGAAACACCGCAGCTGGAAGCGGCGCTCGTCGAGCGCCTACTCGGCCTACTCAGCCGCGGCATCGATGGCTAGCGCGCCCGTTGCCGCTCGCGCATCAGATCGGCGATGCGGCTGAGAGCGGCGACGTCGATCTCCGCGCTCATGCCCGGACCGAGCAGCTTGTGCAGGATCTTGGTCGCCTCAGCGACATTGCCTGTGACGCGGATCGGGTAACCGATGGCGGTCGCGAGGTTGATGATCATGAGCACGCTGCGCTTGGCCGCCGCAGCGAAACCTTCGCCCTCGACCACCTGCACAGCGCAACGCACCACCGTCCGAACCGTCACGTAAGCATCTTTGATCGCAGCGCGCTCGGGCTCGCCAGGCGGCGGCGCGTTCTCGTCGATCAGCACGAGCAGGCCGAGTCCTTGCGGGTGATCATTGCCGTAGCGAAGGATCGCGTTCATCCACTCCGGCAGATAGGCCGCGTCGGGCGGGACCAGCGAACGCGTCACGACGATGTTGCCGAGCGCGAAGCAGCAGTGCTGACTGTGCGAGGTGAGCTCTGTCAGAGCTAGGTCGGCAATCTCCAGCAACGCTGCGGGCGACATGGGCCTGAACAGTGTCGCTCGCGGAGCCTCCGGTGCCTAGCGTTGCCGTGGGCAGACGTGCGGTTGTGAGCTGGGGCTAGTCAATCTGCATCGCGGAGCATGTAGGCAAGCCGCAACGGGCTCGCAGCTCTCAGCTGCGTTTGCGCTTAGCGCCGACTGTGCTCACAACTTCGCGCACGAGCGCGCGCAGCCAGCTGTGGCGCGCGTCGTGAGTGAAGCGGGCCGCCCAGACCAAGCACATCTCGAGCTGCGGCGTCGCGACCGGACACGTATACCGATGCAGCGCAGGCGCAAGCGCTTGCACGATGTCATCGGGAAGGGTGGCCAGCAGATCGGAGCTTTGTACGAGGGACAGGGCTGCAAGAAAACCAGGCACGCTGACTGCGACGCGGCGCTGCTTGCCGGCCAAGCGCAGCGCGTCGTCGACATAGCCTCCCTCGTTTCCTTGCGGCGAGACGAGCACATGCTCCGCGGCCAGAAACGACTCGAGCGTGAGCTTCTGCTTCTTGCGCGCCACCGTGATGAAGCGCCGCGTGTACACCGGCCGCAGCACCAGCTCGGAGATGCCGGCGAGCGCGTATTGCTGGCGAACATCGGGCATGACCGCGAGCTCGATCACACCGCGCGATGCTTCCTGTGCGCTGTCCACGTTGAGCGGGCGGATGCGGATGTCGAGGCCGGGGGCTTCGAGACGCAAGCGTGCGAGCAGCGGCCCGGCCAGCACGGCCTGCATGTCGTCGCCTAAGCCGAGTCGCACCACACCGCGCGCGCTCTCTGGCTGAAACGCGCCCGCAGGCGAGAGCACGCGCTGCGCTGCGGCGAGCAAGCTGCCCAGCTCCGGCAAGAGCTCGTGCGCGCGTCGCGTGCGCACGAGCCGCCGACCTTCGCGCACGAGCAGCGCATCACCCGTTGTTTCGCGCAGCTTTTCCAGCGTTCGGCTCATCGCGGGCTGGCCCACGTGCATACGCTGCGCGGCGAGCGTGACGCTCTCGGTTTCTAAGAGCGCGAGCAGCGCGGGCAGGAGGTCAGTGGGTGGGGCAGGGAGCTTAGACATGCGTGTTAAGCATGGATGATAGTTCTGGAATCGATTTTCGGCATCCTCGAAAGCACTGCATGCTGAGGTCCATGACCAAGCAAGAAATCGAAATCGCAGTCATCGGCGCTGGCCAGATTGGCACACCCGTCGTCGAGCGGCTCGCCGAGCGCGGCGTGCGCGTCATCTGGATCAGCCGCACACGTCCGCGCACGATCCCCGCTGGCGTGGAGCACAAGAGCGTGGATGCGACCGACTCGGAAGCGCTGGCGCGCGCCATCAGCGGTGCACAGGCGCTGATAGCTGCGGTGAATCCAGCGACCTACGACGCACAAGTGTGGCGCGAAACATTGCCGCCGCTGCAGCGCGGCCTGATCGAAGCGGCCGCAAAGGCATCTGTGCGTTTGGTCGTGCTCGACGCGCTGTATCTGTATGCGCTCGATCGCGGCCCGCTTTCGCCGGAGACTCCGGAGCTCCCGGGCACGCAGAAGGGCCAAGTCCGCAAGCAGATCGCCGATATGCTCGTCGAGGCGCAAGCGTCCGGTCGCATTCGCGCGACTGTGCTGCGCGCCTCGGATTTCTGGGGGCCGGAGCTCAGCGCGGCGCTGCTCACGCGCGACGGGATCGCGAGCATGAAGCGTGGCAAGCGGCCCTTCTTGATCGGCGATCCCGATCAGCCGCACGCGTTCTCGCATCGCGACGACGTCGTGAACGCGCTCGTGAACTTGGCGCTCGCGGAGGCAGATGTCGAAGGTCGCGTGTTCCATGCGCCGGTGCTGCACATCGCGCCGCGCACGCTCGTGTCCGCGCTCAGCCGCGCGTTCGGCGTGCAGGTCCGGCCGTTCGTCACGCCGACTTGGCTGTTGCGTGCGATGGGGCTGTTCTCCAAACCGATGGCAGGTATGGTGGAGATGTTGCCGCAGTGGCAAGCGCCGTATTGGGTCGACGATCGCGGCTACTGCGAGCGGTTTGGTGTCCAAGCTGTGAGCTTGGACGAAGGCGTCGCGCAGCTGGCGCGCGCGTGACGCTCAGCTGCGGCGCAGCACGTGCCTGCCGATCACGAGCAGCGGCAGGCACAAGAGCATCAGCGCGATCGCATCGCCGATGCCTTCGGTGAGCAGCGCGAGCACCAGGCCGCTCAGCGCAGCCACCCAATACAACACAGGTTGTGCGTACGGGCTCACGACGTCGCTCCTGCTGCGACCGAGTCGAGCGCCTCGCTCCGCCGCCGTGCGCTGCGGTCGCGCCACGCGGCAAAGCTCACCCACACACCCGAGACCGTCATCGCGATGGTGATCAGCGTGAAGAGTGTCCACCTACAATGAGAACGGGTCCGATTTGCTTGAGTACGAACATGTCGTGGCCTCCGTACGGGTGGGTTTCGTACCCGAACGAAGTTGCAACATGCGTACCGCCGGCTGCTCGCGGGTTCGCCTCAGGTTGTGTCAGTTTCGCAGCGGCTGCAGCTCAGCGCTGCGTGCGTACTGTGCTGCGTTGCAAGCTGTTCGAGGGTCGGCGGGTGTACACGCTGAGCTGGCGCTCTAGCTCGGCACAACGCGCTTCACTGCGCTCGGCGCGCTCGATCTGCGTGAACAGCTCATCCACCACATCGACGCCTTCTAAACCTTCTACTTGCCGCGGATTTGCCGCCGGCTTGCGCAAGAACGCTAAGAGAGCGACGCCCACTGCGCTCAGGACCAGACCAGCGACCACGAGCATGGTGTCGCGGCTGAGCGGATAGATTGTGCGCGGTGCATTCGCGAAGCTGCCAGCGAGCAGGCCGAGCGGGCTGACGAGCAGCATCCAACCGACAACTGTCCCGATGCGCGTGCCCGAGCACAAAGCGGCGCTCGCGCCGACGAACAGCAGCGCGCTCAGCGCAGTGAACATCGGCAGCGACATGGGCAGCGGGAGCTGCGCGGGAATGCGCACGACGCACAGTGTCCACAAGGCGACCCACGCGGGCGCGATGGTGGCGTGCGGAGCGATCAGCGCGGCGCGCGAGAAGAAGAGCAGCAGCGCCGCTGCAACCACGATGCTCGCAACAGCCACGGATGCAGCCAGCACCGTGGTGAGCGGCGTCGGCATCGGGCGCACCGAGAGCACGCGCAGCCAGCTGCGGCTCAGCTCATCGAGCACAGCGGGTTGCAACGTGAGCAGCATGTCGACCGAGACCACGGCGGCCAGCAATGCGGCGAGCAGTGTGGGCAGCGTGCGCCAGAAATCATTTGCCTCTGCAAGCGGGCCTTCGCGGTGTGACATAAGCGGTTCTCCCAGTGCTTTACTTATTCGAGCGTTTCGATGCGCGTGACGAGCTCGCCCGCGGCGACTTGAATCGTGATGGTTTTGCTCATGCCGAGCTCGGGATTCGACAAGCGCACGGTGTAGCGGCCGGCGGGGACGCTGACTGCCATCTGCGGCGTATTGCCGATCAAGCGGCCATCGATGAAGACTTGCGACCAGGGCCGGCTGTTGATGCGGAGCGTGCCGGGTGCAGCTTTGCCTGCTGGGGCAGGAGCCGCTGTCGGCGGCGCCGAGTTGGTCGCGGGCTCGATCGGGCCTTCACGCCAATCATTCGACGGCGTGCGCGCGTTGGTGGTCGCGGGTTCCATCGGGCCGTCGCGCCAATCGCTCGCCTTTACTTGCGCGTTGGTTGTCGCAGGTTCCATCGGGCCATCGCGCCAATCGCTCGATTCCCTGGCCTGCGAGCTGCGCGCAGGCGAGGCGTGCCCTGAGCGGGCGCGTGAGCTCGGTTCCGCCGCTGTGGGCTGCGAATCTGCTGCGCTGCCCGGCGGTGCGGCGCCGCCGGGCGGGTGAGCCGTAACGTTGCCCGCGCTGGTGCGAGGCGGCGCATCGGTAGCCGTGTTGTCGCCCCGTTTCGCGTTGCCCGCGCTGGTGCTGCGGGAACCGGGCTGGGCGCTGCCTTCGAAACCCGCTGTGACGGCGGGCTTCGCGCTTCCGTCGCTGGCGCTCGGCGCCGCGTCCTTGGCCGCATCCGTCGCGCTGGCGGGCTTTGTCGTGTCCGTTGGGACATCGGGCTTCGTGCTGGCTACCGCTGCGGCTGCTGGGTTGGCATCCGTGGGCGCGGGCGCGCCGTCGCGGGCAGCGAGATCAGGGTCCAGCGCAGCCGCGTTACGTTGCGCGTCTGGGCCAACGCCCGCGGAACCCGTCGCGGCTGCAGCGCTCGGCGGCGGAGCTTCTACCCCGCGAGCGTCCTTAGCACCGGTGCGCGCGTGGCTCTGCCCCGCATCCACGATCGCGCGGCCGATCAACACACTCGCGAACAAAGCCGCGAAGCCGAGCACATTCCAAACCGACGCGGAAGCCGCGCTGCGCCGAGGCGCAAACGGGTTCCCGCTCAGGTCGAGCTCATCCAGCTCGAGCACTTCGTAGTCATCGAGCGCAGGCGTCGCGACCTTCGGTTGAACACCGCTCGGACGCCGAGCGTACAAGCTCGCCGGCGCAGCCGTTCGCGGCTGCACGTTGCGTGGCACGGGTCCCGTCTCGATCCGCCGATGGCTGCCGAGGTTGCGAGCGATGGGCTGATACGTCGTAGTGGTACCATCCTCCTCCGACCAACCAGTCGCTAGGCCAAAATCTCTCTTCTCCGTGCGCCGCACCACCATGCTCTGCTCCTTCAGCACGCGGTTTGTTGCGTCGGCATAGCACATCCGCACAAAGCGCTGCATCACGAAGCAGCGGACGGCGGCGGAGATCAACATCGCTGCAGCGCATGCGAGAGAATTGTTAGGCAAGCAGTCCAGTGACTCGGACGGCACTGGATTGTGTGCAATGTAGGCCGCCGCGGCTTTCCAACGCGCGGCTTCCGTTACTTGCAAAGTTGTTACTATCGGTCTGCAAAATGCCTGCGCTCGTTCCGTACGAACGGCCGGTGGAGCGGCCGCTGATGGCGCCGACGCCTGGCCTCGTCGACCAGGCGTCGCGCACGTTGGGTCAACGCTTCGTCCACACCGTGTTGTTCGACCAACGGATGCTGGTGCCGTTGTTCTCGACCTTACCGGTGTAGTCGCGATCGTCGGGATAGTAGATCGACAACGTCTCCGCGTCGGACATGTAGCCGAAGCCATCCGGGCGGTTCACGAGCGATTGATCGACGGCGATGGTGTAGCCCGCGGCGTACTGCGGATCCGCGTAGAAGTAGATGTACAGCGTGTTGTTGTTCATGTCGGCCCACGCGCCGTTCAAATCCAGCACGTTGTAGTGCGGGCGCTCGAAGTCGACGATGTGCGGACCGACGATCACACAGGTGTTGTTCGCTTGGACCTTGTAGCAGTTGGGCGCTGGGGCCAATGGCGGCAGCGGACCGACGATGCCTGTGTTGTCCTGTGCGTGTGCGCCGGAGCTGAGCGTGAGGATCGAGACGAGAGCAGGAATCAAAGCGCGCGTATTCATGGGTGACATCCTTCTGCGAAGTAGTGGTTTCCGGCGGTCTCGCCGTAGTGACGTTCGCCACTATCCAAACAAACGCGGATGCGCCGCCGACTCGGACACGCAATCCACAAGAAAATGTCGCGCGCTGCCAGTCAGTGATCCGAACCACTTCCGCTCAGGCTTTCGCGCTCCATATTTCAGGCAGCAAAAGGATTTCTCATGTCGTCTCAGCGCATTTCGTTCGAATACGTGGATGTTCCACAGCTGCATACCGGCCTGTTTGGGCGGTTCGCTGCAGCCATCAAGCGTTGGCGTGAGCAGGTGGCGCAGCGTGAGATGCTTGCACAACTTGATGCGCGCATGCTGCAGGACATCGGTATCACCCGTTCCGACGTCTGGCGCGAGACGCAGCGCTGAGTTGCTGCAGCTGTCCGCGGCAGTCCTGCCTGGGATAAAAAAGCGCGGGCTTGAGATCCAAGCCCGCGCTTTTGCACATCGTCACTACAACTCGTTCGATGCAGCCTCAACGTTAGTCGTGGCGATGATGATGGTCGTCGCGCCGTTCGTCGCGGTGCCGATCATCGCGGCGCCGGTCCTCGTGACGACGGACGTCGGAGCGTCGGTCGTCGTAACGCCGGTCACGCGCGGGGCGCGCTTCATAATGGCGACGCGGTGGCGGCGGTGGCGCACGGTAGCGCCGGTATTCCGGCGATGAACGGTACACAACCAGCGGTCGCGGCTCCTCGCGATAGTAGGCCCAGCGCGGCCCACGTCGCTCATACCAACGGCCTTCGTAGTAATACACTGGCCGACCCTCGTAGACCGTATGCGGATACGACTCGATGCTCGGCGGCGCGACGTCCACCTCGATATAAATTGGGGGATCTGCCGACGCGGTGTTGCTCCACGCGGCGCAGGCGAGGCACCCAGCGAAGGCTGCAGCGATGAGTTGTTTGGTCATGACGTAACCTCCGCTGCGATGACTATGCAACGGCGATGCCACGCCATACCCGCTGAGTGGCCGCCCAGCGCGGCAATGCGACACGCTGTGGCGTCACGGGCGAGCAAACTATGCGCTCTGATTTGATGAAAGAATCAGCGTTCTTTCGGCAGTTGATACAAGAGCAAACCTGCGAACACGCATGCCAGCTCTGCACGGTCCCGGCCCTGTACAGTTTTGCTGATCCATACGCGGCCTTTGCCCATCACATCCACTGCGCCGAGCGGCGCGCTGTCCGCGTCGACGCGATACCCTGTGGGATCACTGCTGTCGCCGCCGCCTTCACGCTCGTTGATCATGCGCACGTGTGCTGCGTCGTTCGAGCGCTTGAGCGCACCGTCGTAGCCTTCTGTGGTCGAAGCTTGAATCAAGAGCTCGGCGCGCGCCGACGCGTCGTTGCAGCTGCAGCCGAGCTTCGCGACTGTCGAGCCGAACGATAGGCCATCACCGAGATCGGCGCTCTTGCCGCGATTCTCTGTCTCACACACGCCCGAGAGCTCGCTCTCACCACCGGTGAGCTTCCAAGTGTACCCACCGGACGAGCGCGTCGACTCGATCGCGCCGAGCGAGCTGCTGCGTTTGCTGTTCCACTTGCGATCGACCTCGACCACTTTGTACGGACCCAAGTTGAACGACTCGTCCGCGAGCGCGCCCGTCCAGCTGCTGCGCTCTGTGATCGCGAGCTCTTCCGATGCTGTCGCGATGTCTGTAGGCACAGCCATGCGCGCAGCGGCGCAACCCGGTGCGAGTGAAAAGAACAGTGCAAGTGCCAGACGTTCGTTCATGATTTGCGAGGCTCCCTGGGAGATGCATTCTCCGGTGCCTCGCGCGCACAGAGCAAGTTTTCGCCTGCCGCGCACGGCGGCTCGCAGCCGCGAGCCGACGCGAAGCTCTCGATCACATGCCGCGCTTGTCTTGCGCCGAGAATGTGCCCCCGCGCTCGCTCGTTGCAGATGCTTAGTCGATCGCTTGCGAGGCGCCGGCTCGAAGCCACTGCGGGTGCAGCTCGAAGCGGCAGCTAGATGCGAAAGCGCCGCGATGGTGTCACGCCGCGCGGGCGGCGACGGCGGTGGCGCTGGGAGTGGGCGAGCAGCAAAGCGATCACCACGATCGCCCAGAACGCCCGGGCTGCTGTGCGTGCGCCGCTGACTGTCGAGCAACCGGCGCTCCCTGCCGCAGCATCGGCACGTGCAGGGGCGGCCTCTGAGGTGCTCAGACGGCTTGCATCGGCAGCGCCCGCGTCGACCTCGGCGTCAGCACGGCCGGCGTCAGACGCAGCCGTACCGCCATGACCGGCCGCGGGCATGTCCGCGGTCGGCTCCGAACAGTGCTCGACCGCCTTACTCAGCTTCCCGCCGGCGCCGATGCGCTGCACCTCGAAGCACAGACTGTCTTGGCGGTGGAGATACACGCTCGGAGCGCCGCAGCGCGCCGGCCAGATCGCGCTGCTGCCTAGATAACGCGTCTGCAGCAACCAACCGACCGTGTCATCAGCCTGGCTCGCTTCCACATTCAAGCTGAGCAACGCGTCCTGCCCCGTGTCGAAACAATCCTGTGCGGCGATCACATCGGCGCAGTCGTGCGCGGCGAAGTCCATGACCTCTCGTGTGCTGCTTGGCACGAAAGGTTCCGCAACCGTGTTTTCCGCGGGCCCAGCGCCTGTCTTGAACTTGATCTCGAAGCGCAACGGCTCGCCCGGCACGAGGTTCGGGCTGCGCGAGTAATCGAGCACGAGCGTGTGATCGCTGTTGGGCGCGAGATTCTGCGGCTGGAAGTACACGCCACTGAAGCTCGGCGCACCCTGCATCTCAACAGGGCGACCGTCCAGCGTGGCTACCGGCCGCGAGCTCCAGCCGTTGGTCACAGCCCAGATCGTAATATCGGTCGGTACCTGCTGTGCGCCTGTTTCCGGATACGACCAGAGCACTTCGAGGTTCGCCCCAACGCACGAAGCCTGCACCACCGGGCTGCGCCCCCACTGAGCCACAACCAGCGCGATCGTAGCTGCGAGCAGCATGCGCATTCGAACGGGAGGCTGTGCGGTGCCAGTCATATCTTGGGTCTAACGCAAACGTCGTGCCTAAGCTGTGAGCTTGCTCGCGGGTAGATGCAAGGTGGACACTGCTCGCGTTGTTTGCCGAACCCGCCGAACATGGGCCACTCTGTGCCGGCATTTGCAGGACGCCGCACCCTGATTGCGCAACGACTGACGGCAGATCCAGATGACACAAGCTCGTTCACTCCCTCGCGTTGTGTATATCCATGGCGATGGCGTCCTGTACTGGTCGTGGGGTTGGGTGGCGACCCTGCAGAAAGAGCTGCAATCTGCCGGTTTTCCAACGTTCTTCGAGCTGCTCCCTGATTCGATCGAAGGGCGTGCTCAGTATTGGATGCCCTTTCTACGCGACCACGTGCGCATCTGTGAAAGCGACGTGTTGCTCGGTTGGTCATGTGGTGCCGTTGCAGCCATGCGCTGCGCCGAACAGCTCCGAGTGCGCGGTTTGGTGCTCGTTGCGCCCTACTTCACAAACAGTCTCGGCTTGGAGCTGGTGGAGCGCGCTGGTTGGGTGAACGCGCCGTGGGATTGGCCACGCGTGCGTGCGAATGCCGGGCACATCGCGATGTTTCACAGCGATGCGGACCCCTACATCTCACAAGCGGAGCTGACTCAGCTCGCCGAGCACTTGCAAGCGGATGTGAACGTGATCGCTGGCGCTGGCCACTTCGGGGAGCAGGACACCTTCCCTGAGCTGCGCGAGCTGATCATGAAGGTGTACGGCTGAGAGTCTTGTTGACCGCACTCGCTGTTAGCTTTATCGCTTCGCCATGAGCTCGGATGCGATGAACGTGCGACGCGCACGCGCGACAGATCGAACAGAGATGCTCGAGCGACGCGCAGGGTCGCCCCTTTCCAACGCTGCATTTGCGGCGCGCTGCGCGGTGATCGCTGCGCTTTTCGAGCTGGCCTGATTGCTGCTTCATCAACCGCATGGACCAACCATTGTGGCAGAACTGGCTGAACATCGCCCTGATCGGCTTTGTCGCGCGCCGAGCGGCCATGGCCGTTGCATTGCAATGGGAGAGCTTGAACGCCGCGCTACGTGCAGGCTATGTCGTCGTGCTCGTCGCTTGTGGCTTCGCAGCCATCGCAGTCTGGCTCAGCGTGCGCTGGGTGATCGCATCTCTATGTGCAGTCACAGCGACGTTCACGGTGGCATCGCTCTTGGAGCTTGGGCACGTGGAGCCCGGCGTGCGAACGTTGATCGTGATGCAGCTAGCGGTCGCGATCGCAGGCACAATCGCGTTGATCAGCCTTGCGCGCCACAACGCGCGTCACCCGCAGACCTGAGCGCGAGTCGGTAGCGGTCCTGCCATTCCTCTTCGTGCAGCACACGCTCGCCCTTCACGAACCCAGCGCGCGTGGCTACGCGGATCGACGCGGCGTTATTCGGCGAGATGTACGCTAGCAGCGCGTCGAGCTCGCCCGATGCTTCAGCCATCGCCACGAGTTTTGAAAGCGCAGCGCTCGCATAACCCTGACCGCGGCGCTCTTCTGCGAGCCCATAGCCCACTTCGACCTCGCGCTCGCGCGGAACATCCTTGAAGCCGCAGCCGCCGATGCAGCAGCCGTCAGCGTCAAGGATGTAACACATGCCAACCCAGTACGCGGGCTTGCCAGCTTCCAAGTAACGACGGATGCGGCTCGCGACGTCTGCAGGAGGTAGGCCGCTCGCGAGCGCTCGCCCGGTCAGCCGCTGCGGCACCAAGCCCCGCTCCAGCGCAGGCAGGTCCTCCGCGGGGATCGGCACAAGCCGAACGGCCACGCTAAGCTTTCCGATGGCTCTGGTTGGTTCCATTGGGGTCGCTTGCTCGCGTCCGCTCTTGGACCTCATCGTTTCTTCCCCTTAAATAGTACTGAACCGCCCCAAAAATCAATAGCTAGGAAAAATTTCGGCGGATCCCGAGGATGCGACGACCAACCGGGGAGATCGTATGCCAGTCCTTAAACGTTCTGTTCGTGGATCCGGAAGCCACCTTTTGTACCACGTGCTCGAAGAGCCGCAGCTGTTGGCTGCGGTGCGCGAGCTGCCGGCGCCGGCGCTCGTGCGCTTGATCCATCACGTCGGATTGGAGGATGCCGGGGAGCTGATTGCGCTCACCAGCACCCAGCAGCTCGGTCAAGTGTTCGATGCCGAGCTGTGGCAAGCCGCAGAGCCGGGGTCGGACGAGACCTTCCGACCCGAGCGCTTTGCCCTGTTTTTGCGCCTCTTGTACGAGGCCGGCGAGACGTTCGTCGTAGAGCGGCTGCAGGTGATGCCGCGCGAGCTGCTAACTTTGGCTGTGCACAAGCTGCTGCTTGTGATCGACATCGACGCGTTGACAGTTCGGTTCACGAGCGCCGGACGCTTCTTCGACGACGGCATGGATCGCGTTTCGCGCGCGATCGATGACGCGCAGTTCGAAGAGTGGGAAGAGTTCCGGCTGATCGCGCGCGATCCTAACGCTTTTGAAGATGTGTGGAATGCGTTGCTCGCGCTGGATCGCGAGAACCACGAGCTCGTGCGCTACATCATGGAGCGCTGCTGCGATATGGACGGCGAGCTCATCGAGGAGAGCGGTTTGTATGCAGTGCTGAACGAAGAAGATATGCTCGAGAACGACATCGCGAGCGAACGCAGTGAAAGGCGGTCTGCACAAGGGTTTGTGTCGCCTGCCGATGCGCGCGCGTTCCTCGAGCTGGCGCGTCATGAGACGATCGCTGAAGCGCCCGATAGTCGCGATCCGATCTCGCGTGCGTATTTTCGTGAGCTCGAGCCGGAGCAGCCTGTGTCCCGTGCGGAGCGCGCGCTGCCTGCGGGTGCTGCGACGCCCGATGTGGGCCGCCTGCTCGCCGTCTTGCGCACAGCCAATGTGTTCGACGACGAGCGCGCTGCGCCGAGCCCGAGCAGGCTACTCACTGCAGCCGAGACTAAGCCGCGCGCTGCAGCGCGCGCGCGCAAAAAGGCGCCTGCAAAAGCTGCTGCGCGAACCGTGACCGATCTCACGACGGCAGCACGCTCTTCCGACGAGACGGCTGAGGCAAGCACGCGGCGCTTGACGCTGATGGCGTCGAGCCTGCTCGCGCTGCGAGAACAGGACGCTGCGCTGCACGCGCAACGCACCGAGGAGCTCGGTTTTCTCGCGAACGTGCTCGTCGCGGGCAGTCGGCACGACGGCCGGACGTACCGGCCTGTCGAATCGATCGAGTGCGCGCTGGCGGTGTGCAGCATCGGGCTCGAGCGCGAGCACGCACGGCGCATCGCTGGTGCACGCAAGCAGGCTGCGCCGCCCACGGCTGCACAAGGAGTCGCGCTCTTGGAGGAGCTCAGCGCGGACAGACTGTTCCGCGTCGGCGTCCAGACTTTGCGTGTCCAGCTCGGCGAGCGCGCACGTGCGGCAGTGGCGAAGTTGCTGAGCATCAAGCTCGCAGACGTGCCAGCAGCTCTCAGCGGCGGCTCGGTTTCGCTCGTCCCACAGCTCGGCATCAATGTGACTGATGCAGCTGCGCTCTCAGCGCTGGCCGAGCCTGAGCCTTGGCTAACAGGAACGCTCGCTGCGCCTGACCACATCTTCCTAGCGAGCCAAGAGGACATCCAGCGCGCGCTCGACTTCCTCGCTGGCCAAGAGCGCATCACAACGTAGGCAATGAGCTGTAGGCGCGGAGGTCGTGCGCTGGAATGACCTTGAGGTCAAAGCACCGATAGTTAGCAAACCCCGTGGTACGCATGGACAGAAGCCCGAAAGCGCTGCGTACAAACCGGTGAGCTCGAGCTCCACGCCCCGGGCCTCTGACGCTCACTTCGCTTCGCGTCCCGCGTAGCCGAGCACGTAGACGCCGCTTGCGACTACGATGCCCGCGCCGAGTAACACGTGCGGTTGTGGTGTGGCGTGCCAGAGTAGGGCGTCGAACCCGATGCCCCACAGCAGTGCGGTGTATTCGAGCGGCGCGAGCAGTGGCGCGGGTGCCAGTTGAAAGGCTTGGGTTATCAGGTATTGCCCGAGCGAGCCTGTCAGGCCGAGGGCCAGCACCAGGGGCCAGTCGTCCATGCGCATCGGTGTCCAGCTGTCGAGTAACAGCATGCCGCTGAATAGGCTTGGGAAGAGCAGCCCCCAGAAGGCCGTTGCGGCACCGGTCTCCGTGCGCACCATAATGCGGATCGAGAGCGCGGTGAGCGCGTAACCTAGCGCAGCGGCGAGCGCAGCCAGGCCGCCCGCGAGTGAAAAGCCTGACGCTGATGGCTGCAACGCCACGAGCACCCCGATCATGCCGACGCCAACCGCCGCCCAGCGCCGCACGCTGACGCGTTCGCCGAGCACGGGTCCGGAGAGCGCCACGATCAGCAGCGGCGCGGACATGAAGATGGCATAGCAGTGCACGAGCGAGAGTCGCCCGACCGCCCAGATGAAGGAGAACAGCGTGACGTACGACAGCGCACCGCGCAGCAAGTGCAGTGACCAGCGGCGCGGTCGAAACGCGGAAAGTCGGCCGACTGCTGCTCCGACACCGAGAAAGAACGGCAACGCGCTCAGGCCGCGCAACAGGGTGATCTGATTCGCCGGATACGCTTCACTCAAGCGCTTCATGGTCACGTCCATGCACGCGAAAGCGCACACGGCGCCCAGCATGTACAGCGCTCCGCGCAGCTGGGTCGATGGATCGCTAGCGGGCGAGGTGGCTCGCGTCGTCGGTAGATCAGAAGCAGACGATTCGTTGTCCATGACAGCGGGGTGGCGGGGCGTCGGCGCCAACACGTAGCCTGTTCTCCCGGCCGCCGCCATCGCCCGGGCTCCTCCCTGAGCCGAGCTTCATCCACTCGTTCGTTCCGAGCTGAGCCCGACCAGGCGCGGGTGCTGCAGCCAACGGCCGGCGCGTGCGGCTAGAGCAAGCGCGCGTGGCTCGACGCAGGCTGAGCGAGCACGCTCTGGATCTGAGCGAGGATCGCCAGCGAGATTTCGGCAGGTGTCTGTGCACCCAACCGCAACCCTACGGGTGCGTACACGCGCTGCGGTTGCGAGGGCATGCCCTCTAAGAGCAGCTCGATACGCTGGCGCGCCCCGAGGATCCCGACGTACGGCACGGACGACGCGATCAACGCTTCCACCGCAGCGCGGTCACGAGGAAAGTGATGGCCCATCACGACAGCCGCAGCGCGTGCGGCTGTCGCAGCGCGCACAACCGCGTCGTCGATGCTGCCGGTCAAGTAATGATCTGCAGCCTGGAATTTCTGCCGCGCAGAGCTGCGGGGCGATGCATCCCACACACTCACGTTCCAACCGAGCTGTTGCGCCATACCCACCAGCGGAGCTGCATCGTGCCCAGTCCCGAACACGTACAAATGAATCGGCGGCCACAACGGCTCGACCAGCACCTCGAGCTGCGCGCGCTCGACAGTGTGCGCACCCAGCTGTTGCGCGTACGCCTTGTACGCTGCATCCGCGAACAGCTCCCGGAGCGCCGCGTGCGCCGACGCGACATACCAGCGCCCGCCCTGCCATATGAGCCGCGCGCCCACTGCGACATCCGCGCGCGACGAGCGAATCACCGTCACGATGACCGCACGCTGCTCGTCACGCACGCAGCGCTCAGCGGCAGCAAACACATCGGCTTCATCGAGCTGTCCTGGGTCGTGCCGCTCGAGCAACACATCGATGATGCCCTGACATCCCGAGCTGACAATACCCTCGAGCGCATCTGACGTTTGATCGTACGTCATGAGCCGCGCGCGCGCGGAGCGCGTATGCCAGAAGCCTTTGGTAACAACATCCCGTTCCAAACACCCGCCGCTGATCGACCCAGCGAGCCACTCTTCATCCGTCGTGATCATGCGCGCGCCCGTGTGCCGGTAACCCGAGCCGCGGACGGCCAGCACGCTGGCGCTCAAGAACGGCCGCTGCGCCTCACGCAGCTGACGCGCCGCAGCTACGAGCGCCCGCAGCTCACTCATGCATGCGCTCACCGGTCAGCTTGGCGTTGCCGAAGATGCCCATCTTGACCTTGCCATGGAGCTTCTCACCCTCGAACCACACGTTGTATTTGAGCGTGATCGAGATCGGCTTGGTGACCTTGAGATCCCACTGGCAGTTGTTGCCGACGATCTTGCCCTCGAAGCTGGCCGGGTCCAGGTCGCCGCTGTAGAGCGTGCCAAGGAGCACATCGCCTTTCGTCGCGAAGCGCCCGGTGAACGTCTGCGGCCCGAGCGGCGTGGCGAGCACGAGCTTCCACATGCCGTCGATGCTGCTCGTAGCGGCGGCAACGGGCGCAGCCGGGGGCGGCGGCGCGGGTGGAGCCACTGGCGGCGGGGCATCGAAGCTGGGAGCTGCCGTGTGAGCCTGCGGCGCGAACGATCGTCCTTCGATAACCTCGAGCAGCTTGGTGGGCGTCAGCGGCAGATCGAGCGTCAAAGCACCGAACGGCGCGAGCGCATCGGCGATCGCATTCACCAGCGTCGGCGGACCGACGATGCAGCCGCCTTCACCGACCCCGCGAAAGCCGCCTTCGGCTTGCGACGGTGTGTTCGCGTGCACGAACTCGAAGTCCGGCACATCGAACAGCGTCGGGAGCATGTAGTCTTTGAACGTGGCCGCGGTCGGATTGCCGCGTGCATCGATCGGCTGAGCCTCGAGCAACACGGTGCCGATGGCTTGCGCCAAGCCGCCCGCGATCTGACCTTCGACCACCGAGGGGTTGATCATCACGCCGCAGTCCTCGCTCGAGATCCAGCGTCGAATCTTCACGAAGCCCGTGTCGGTATCCACTTCGACGATGCATGCGTGGGCCGCGCTGGTCAGCGTGATTGGCGGCGGACGATAGCGATATTGCGCTTCGAGCCCGGCTTCCATGCCCTCCGGCAAGCGCTCAGGATCGCCGTACGCGATCTCTGCGATCTCGCGCAGGCTCTTGGTCTTCTCGGGTGCTCCTGCGATGTGCACCATGCCGTCTGCTATATGCACGCTGCTCGGCTCGGCGCCTAACAGGTGCGCCGTCACGCGCTTGATCTTGTCGGCCAACAGCTCTGAGGCCTTGATCGATGCGCCGCCACCAGCGACAGCTTGCCGGCTGCCTGAAGCGCCCGCACCGAAGCCGCCGCGCGAGCTGTCGTCTTCGTAGACACTCACATCTTCGAACGGAACGCCGAGCTTGTCCGCGATCACCTGCGCCATGGTGGTCTGCGTGCCGTGCCCCTGCGAGTGCGTGCTGAGCACGGCTGTCACTTTGCCTGTAGGCTCGATCCGAAGCTGCGCGACATCACTCGCGAGCACTGCGATGCCTGAGCTGCCTGCCGTTGGCTCGATGTACGCGGCGATGCCGAGCCCGAGGTAGCGCCCTTGCTTGCGTGCTGCCGCTTGCTCCTCGCGAAACGCAGCGACATCCAGCTTCTCCAGCAGCGCTTCGAGGCACTCAGCCGGCGTGATGTCCTCGAGCACGATGCCGAATGGTGTTGTGCGCGGCTGATCCGCGCGCCGCACGATGTTGCGTCGGCGGATCTCTATGGGATCGATGCCGAGCTTGCGAGCAGCGATATCCAGCGAAGTCTCGCGCACGAGCGTTTCGATCGCCCAAGGTCCGCGGTACGCGCCGAGCCCAGGCGTGTTGGTGTAGAAGCCGCGCGCTTGAAAGCCGAAGCTCGGCAGCTTGTACGCCGACCACATGAAGATCGCGACCGCGATGTTGCAGTCTGCACCTTGTGGGTACGCGCCGTTATTGATGCTGTAGTCGCAGTGCGATGCGAGCAAGAGGCCGTTGTCGTCGAACGCCGTGCGTACCGTGATGTCTTGCTCACGCGCGTGGTTCGATGCTGTGAGATTTTCTAGGCGATCTTCGATCCACTTGAGCGGGCGGCCGCACAGCCGTCCCGCGGCGATCACAGCCATTTCCTCGCGCCAAGGCTGCACTTTCAGCCCGAAAGAGCCGCCCACATCCTTCGCGATCACGCGGATGCCGGTCTGCGGCAGACCGAAAGCAGTTGCGATGTAGCGCGCGGCCATCTGCGGGCTCTGGCACGAGATGTAGATGGTCAGCTCATCGCTGCCTTGCGGCGCGACCACCACACCACGCGTCTCGATCGGCGCCTGTGCGATGCGTTGATGCGTGATTGTATTGGTGATCACGTGAGGCGCTCGCGCGAGCAGCGCTTCGAGCTCTTCGTTGTCTTCCTCACCCATGCCGACGGCGACATTGCTGTCTGTACTCGCGTGCACGATCGTGCTGCTGCTCTTGGCGTCACTGAGCGTGATCACCGGCTCTTCTTCGACGTACTCGACGAGCACGAGGCCCGCGGCATCTTCGGCGATGTAGCGGTCTTGAGCGATCACCAGCGCCACAGGGTCACCGACGAACGCCACACGCTCGGCGGCGAGCGGCGCGATCGTGATCGCAGGCGCGCCCAGAAAGAAGCTGAGCATGTCGACCTTGAGCTGCGCGAGCTCTGCCGCGGTGTAGATCGCGTGCACGCCTGGCAGATCGAGCGCGGCGGACAGGTCGATCGAGCGGATCTGACCGCGCGCGATCGGGCTGCGTACAAAGGCTACGTGCAACAAACCCGGCAGATCGATGTCGTCGACGTACGTGCCGCGCCCGGTCAAGAGGCGCCCGTCTTCGGAGCGCGGCAGCCGCTTGCCGATGTAGCGAGACTCGCCGCCGTGAGCTGCGACCGTCATGCGTCCTCCGCGGCGAGCCTGATCGCGGCCCGACGAATGCCTTGGTATCCAGTGCAGCGACACAGGTGACCTGACAGCGACTCGAGCAGCGTATCGCGGCTCGGCCGCTTAGGCCCGCGTGTCAGCGCGACCAGTGTCATCACTACACCCGGCGTGCAGAACCCGCACTGCAGTCCGTGCTCGTCGCGCAGCGCCTGCTGCACGGGATGGAGCTTGCCGTCCGGAGCGGCGAGCCCCTCGACGGTGGTGATCTGACAGCCATCGGCTTGCACCGCGAGCAGCAAACACGCGCGCATGGCTTGGCCATCGACCAACACGGTGCACGCACCGCACACGCCATGCTCACAACCAACGTGTACGCCTGTGTACCCTGCATCTGAGCGCAGAAAGTCACTGAGCGTCAAACGCCCTTCGACGCTCGCGCTGTGCGCGCGCCCATTGATCGTCACTCGAATAGAATGCGTGCTCATATTGAACCCCGAACCAAGCTAGAGTCCTGAACCAAGCGCGCCGGGCCGTCACCGCAAGCTCTAAAGCAACGCAAGCTCATACCGACGCGTCCTCACGGCAAATGCGCGTGCCGGCTGCGCAGCCCGCGTGGCGAGTGCTGGAATGCGCGGTCATGTCGAACGCGCTGCCATGCAAAACGCGCTCGCCGATGCCATGCCGACGCGGGCAGCGCGCGCTGCGCTCGTCGCGCGCCATGCTGGAATGCGCGCTCATGCTGGTTGCGTCGTCATACGAAGCGCGCTCACCGGCCGCGCACTGCGCATGGTCACTGGCGGTCCAACTGTCCGTGCGCGTGCTCATGTTGCCTGACCGGTGCTGAGAGCTTCGTTCAACGTGCGTGCGAACAAGCGTCTGCCTACGGTACGGCGATATTCAGCGCTCGCGTGATGGTCGTCGAAGGGCGCAGTGTCTTCCACCGCGAGCTCGGCGAGTGCGCTCACATCTAGTTCTGCGAGCGACTTGCCCAGCAGCGCGGCTTCCGCTTGGCGCGCTTTGATGGGCGTGGGTCCCATGCCAAACCACGCGAGGCCAGCACGTGCAACACGCCCATCGCGCACGCTCAGCGCACCGGTCAGCCCGACCAACGCAAAGTCACCCGGCCGCGGCGCCAGCTCGCGAAAGAGCGCGATGCTGTCTGACGGCCAATCGGGAAACTCGATCGCGATGACCAGCTCATCGGCCTCGAGCGCCGTGCTGTACGGACCGAGGTAGAGCTCATCAGCAGCGATGCGCCGCGTACCTCGGGTCGAGCGCACCTCCACGACTGCACCGAGCGCGAGTGCCGTCGCGGGCAGCTCCGCAGCAGGCTCTCCGAGCGCAATCGAGCCTCCGATCGTGCCGCGATTGCGAATGGGATGGTGTCCGATGTGGCGCGTCGCTGTCGCTACCAGCGGCAGCTTGCGTGCGATGGTGGCATCGTCGATGACTGCGCTCTGGCGCGTCATCGGGCCGATCCTTGTGCCGCCATCCGCTGCTTGCGTGACACCGATCAACGCTCGAATGCGGTTGATGTCCACCAGCACGAACGGTTGACTCATGCGCAACGCCAGCAGCGGTAGCAGCGTTTGGCCGCCAGCCAACACCGTTGCGCCGCCGCCAGCGGCTGCCAAGTGTTCGCAAGCCTCCTCGATCGTATCCGGAGCGACGTACTCGAACGGCGCCGGCTTCACCGCTCACTCTCCTGCTTTTGCAGGAGCGCGAGCAGACGCGTGAGCAACGCAGGATCGACCTGCAGGACCGGCGCTGCGCTGCGCCGACCGAGCTCGAAGCCTGCCGCAGCCACCACGATGACGAGCAGGCCGAGCGCGAGCCCGCGCCAATCGGCCGCGCCGCCTGCGGACTGCGCGTTGCCGAGCAAGTAGCCGACCAGCGCGGCGATGCACACCGCGAGCGCGGTCCACCAGGGTGAAGGACTTCGTGCTGCCACGGCAGGAGCACCCACCGTAGCAGGCAGTGTTGTAGCTGCTGCCGCTGTCGGCGGCGCGCCGATCGCTGCGCCGAGCTGGCGAAAGAACTTGGCGGAGAGTTGCTTGGCGGTCGCATCCAGGATCGGCCCGCCGAGCTGCGCGAGCCGCCCACCGACATCGGCCTCGACCTCGTACGCCAACGATGTGCCGCCATTGGCGGCATCCGACAAACGCAGCTTGGCGACGCTCTTCACGAACCCGACGGTGCCACCTTGACCTTCGATGCGCATGGCGCAGGCGCGCGGCGCATCGATGTCCGTGCGCGTGACCACCGCGTTGAAGCGCGCGCCGATCGGACCGATCTTGATCTCCGCGATCACGCGCAGGCGGTCTTCCGTTTCTTGCGTAAGCGACTGACAGCCGGGGATGCAGCGCTTCAGCGTTTCTGGATCGTAGAGCGTGTCCCAAACGCGCTGCCTCGATGCTGCGATCGTCTCTTGGCCTGACATCTGCATCGTTCCGAGATCCTTCCTGCTGGAAATGCGTCACTTCTTCGGAGGCAGCTTCGCGAGCTCCGCGTCGATCTTGCCGAGGACCGGGTCCGAGAACTCGGCGGAGTAGGCCTGCAGCTGCTTGAGCGTCATCGAACGCGCTAGGCCGATCTGCGGTCTACCGGACAAGCCCGGCACGTGTTTGTCGACGATCGCGCGCGCCGCAGGATCGTCGAGCAATGCGCCGATCTTCGTGCGCCGAGCCGTCATCACGCCATCCGCTGGTCCTGCGGGTCCGGGAGGCTCCTCTTCCACCATGCCCAGTGCCGTGCGTGCGGCCATGTACAAGCCGTAGAGCTTGCCGACGAAGCCGGAAGGCGGTGGTTCCACATTCGCGACTGGTTGCTCTTCGACGACCTTGAGGCCCAGAGTCTGTCGAGCGCTCGCGCGGATCGCTACGTACAGAGAGTGCACTTGCTCGCGCGTCAGATGCTCGTAGCGCGGCATACCGCGCTGCATGAGCAAGCCTTCGTGCAGCACGTTCCAGACGTATTCTTCCGAAAGCGCGTTCTTCGACTCGCGCAGGTCTGGGCCTGGTGTGCCTGCACCTTGGAAGTTTGGTCCGTGGCACGCGAGACACATGATGTGGAGCGTGAGTCCCATATCGAGCGTGTCTTGATCGATCTTGAGCGAAGGCACATCGAGCGCGCGCACGGTCATGTCGGGCGGCGGCGAGGGCGGCAAGGCTTCCTTGCCATCCAAGCTGAATGTCAGAAGGCGTCGAGGCTGCGCGCCGTACTTCCAGCCCACATTCATGATCGGGCTGAGCGCTGCGGCTGTTCCACCGTAGCCGACTAACACAGAGACGTATTGCTTGCCCTTCACGGCATAGCTAATCGGAGGCGCGATGATGCCGAGCCCCGCGTTGAACTCCCACAGCTTCTTGCCATCGGTCGCGTCGTAGCCGCTGACCTTGCCGTCCGCGGTGCCTTGAAACACGAGATTGCCAGCGGTGGAGAGCGTGCCACCGTTCCAGATCGTCTTGAGCGGCTGCTTCCAGCGCTGCTTCTGAGCGATCGGATCCCACGCCAATAGCGCACCCGTGCCGTCTTCCGGCCCCTCTTTGTGCGCGCGCGGTGTGACGCCGCCAAAGGAGAACTCACCGGTTTGCACGTCGGTCGAGTACTCCGCTCCCAGCTGCATATACGGGATGTACACCAGCCCCGTGTTCGGGTTGAACGACATGTCCTGCCAGTTGTGCGAGCCGATCATGCTCGGATACAGGATGCTCTTGCCGTCCTCGTAGCGGATCTTTGGGTTCTCGACGGGCCTGCCAGTCTCGAGATCGATGCGCTCGGCCCAAGTGACCTTGCCGGTCTTCTCCGCGGAGATCAGCTTGCCGTTCGTGCGATCGAGCACGTAGAAAAAGCCATTGGTCGGGCTCTGCAGCAACACCTTGCGCGGCTTGCCGTCGATCTGCAGCGTGGTCGCGACCATGTTGGCCGTGGCTTTGTAGTCCCAGGCTTCGCGCGGATTGATTTGGTAGTGCCAAATGTATTCGCCGCTGTCGGCGTCGAGCGCGACGATCGAGCACAGATATAAGTTGTCGCCGTTACCGCCCGGGTCGCGCGCTGCGGGGTTGTATGGACCACCGTTGCCGGTGCCGAGGTACACGCGGTTGAGCTCCGGGTCGAACGTGATCCCGTTCCACACGGTTCCACCAGTGCCGTTCTTCCAATACTCACTCGTGCCCCACGTGGCCGCAGCGCGCTCGAGCGCAGCGTTGCCGCGGTTTTCTTCCGGGCTGCCGGGAACGGTGTAGAAGCGCCAGGCTTGCTTGCCAGTCTTCTGATCGTACGCAGTGACGTAGCCGCGCATGTTCGCGTCCGCGCCACTGTTGCCGATGATGACTTTGTCTTTGAACGTGCGCGGCGCGCCGGTGATCGTATGGATGCTGTCCGGCGGGACGGTGTCCGTGCTCCAGAGCAGGTTGCCTGATTTGGCATCCAGCGCGACCAAGCGACCATCCAAGATACCAGCAAAGACCCGGCCTTCAGCGTAAGCGACCCCGCGGTTCACGTGGAAGTTGGAGCGATTCTTATGTGCGCTGTACTCCCAGACCTTGGGATCAAAGCGCCACGCGACCTTGCCGCTGACGGCGTCGACCGCGTACACGCTGCCCGAGCTGCCCGTGAAGTACAAAATGCCATCGACGGCCAGCGGCGTTGCTTCGAGCGAAACCTCGTTCTCTAGGTTGAGCGACCAAGCGAGGCCAAGCTTGTCGATGTTCTGGTTGGTGATCTGCGTGAGCCGACTGAAGCCGCTTTCATCGGCGTTTGCGCCGTGATGCGTCCAGTTGTCTGCGGCGCCTAACTGCGGAGCTGTGGACTTGGCCGGTGGTGGTGCGGCGTGAGCCGCAAGTGGGATGAAACAGGTCAAGAGCCAGCCCACGACCCTGTAGAGCGTCATGACTTCACCACCACCTTGGATTCGATTCCGGATGTCCGGAGTATGGAACGCAGTCAGTCTCGTTCGCGCATTGCGCAGATACGAGAGCGATTAGCTTGTCCCAGCGCCAGCCGGCAATGCGGTGGATGGCCAACCTCTTACCCGCTCACGGTCATTCGCCTTAAACGCAAGCTGCGCGCACGCCGGCTCGGCGTACGCGCAGTTTTACGTGATCCCGTGAGCGTAAGCTCAGCGCAGCTCGAACAAGCGCATCGTCCAGCCCTTGGCTTCGATCACTGGCTTCGGATCGATGCTGCCTGTGACGCGGTACACCGTGGTCGATGAATACGTGCCGTCTGGAACGAGCATGAATGTTTCGTCGCCGACTTGCGACGTGTACGCGGCGCCTGCATTCCAGCCGATCGCTTCGATCACCGAGGCTTCGCGCGTCGCGAGGTCGAGCGTCCAGAAGCGCCAGTTGTCGCCCCAGGCGATGGTCTCGATGTCGTCGCCATCCGTTTCGTGCGCTGGATCGAGGACTGACAGGATCGCTTTTCCGCCGCCGACGTAGCGCAGCGCTCCACCCTCGAGACCACCCGTGACATCCTTCACGTTGAACGCATTCTCCACGACTGAGTCGTTACCGGACGCGATCTTCGCGATGCAGGTCGTGGGCTGATCGAGCACTGCAGCTGCTGGCGGCGCAAACACCCAGCTGGAGAAGTAGATGTTGCCGTCGTCGTCTTCCGTTGCGAAGTCGAGGCCGGGGCAGGGGGCTTCCAGCGATTCGATGAGCTCGTCTTTTTCGGTGTCGATCACCATGATGCGAGACTTCGCGTCGTAGCTGAAGAAGTCCTCTTCATTCGTCCAATACACCGGCACGAACAGCTTGTTGCCGCGCAGCACGGCCGCGCGATCCGTGTAGCTGACGAATCCGGTCAGCGTTCCGCGCGTCTCGAGCTCGGGCAGGGTGATGGTGCCCGTGATCTCGAGCTTGCTCGGATTCCAGATGATCGCCTCGGTCTTGTTGAACACGTAGGCCTTTTCGGGTGACACGAACACGCTGGACCAGAAGCCTACGCCTGGCACGCCCGTGTTGGAGAAGTTGACCGCGCCGACCTCTTCGAGCTGCTTGTCCTTGCGGCGGTACTTCGTGATCTCCATGGACTCGTCGTCCGCGATGAAGATGTCGTCGCCGAGCACCCACAGGTCGGCTTGGCCGGAGAATTCGCGTGCGTCCGCGAAGTCCAAGGTCTGGCCTTCGAGCTTGTCGACCAAGCTGACATAGGAGACCGAGTCGTCACCGGACGACGCGATCGTGGCCAACGCGTAGAGCGGGGCTTCTGACTTGTTCTCGTCTTTGGCTGTCGGCTCGTCCTTCGAGGCGTCGGCTTTGGGCTCGCTCTGATTTTCGTCAGGTGCGCCCGCATCCGCTTTGTCTTCTTTGCTGGCGTCGCTCTTGGTCTCTGACTCCTGCGTCTCGGACTTATTGTCAGATGTGTCCTGTGACTTGCTGTCAGTCGCAGCGTCAGACTCGGTGCTGGCTAGCTTATCCTCGTCGTAGGACGACTCGCAGCCGAAGGCTGCAAGCGACAGCGTCAGGCTGGCGCCTAGTATTAGGTTTTTGGACTTCAACGACATATGTGCACTTCCCTGTTCACAATCGTCGGCGACTCACAGCGCGCGAGTCACCGCTGAAAACTTCCGGACGATCGAACACAGACTCAGTGCGTGCACATCTGTTCGGCGTCCTCCACGACACGTAGAACCGCTCGCGCGCGGCAGATCAGCGCGCTAGCGCGAGGCTCCTGGCGACTGATCCCGAGATCGCCCAACAGCTCTTCCAGCGCAGGCCGCAGGCTACGAGCAGCACTCGCGCGGATGCATAAAGGCACTTCGCGCGCGAGGCCGAGCCCGATCAATCTTTCGAACGCCTCGACCAAGTGGCGGCTCGCAAGCGTCGGTTTACCTTGCACGCGAGCGACTTGAGCGAGGTTGTGATCGCTGATCGTCAGCAACAGCGGCCCGATGATCCGCTGACTGTCAGGCCGACGCAGCTCGCGTCCGAGCACTGCCTCTGCCTCATCGAGAGCAGCATTGTAGAGCCGAAGGGCGCCCCGGAAATCCCGCGCGGCGTGCTGTGCGTTGGCTTGGAGGGTGAGTTCGCGCCAGCGCTCACCAGCAACCGGAACCTGCGTTCTACTCGCGGAAGTTTCCATGGGCGTCCCTCGACTCCAATGCGCCGACGGCGCATGCATCCCTATCTGCCTTTGATGATAATGAATGTCAAGTTCATCAACGACCAAGCCGAAAGATTTCGAACCGGAGGCTCGGCTCCGTGCCGCACGCGGTTCGTAGGGTCATTCGCCGCGACTGGGTGCGCTCGTGCTGTCCTAGTTGCTTTGGAGGGGCGAGCGGAGGGTGGGGCGCTGTCGCCAGACGGAACGAGCCGTGATTACGACTCCGCGAGGCACCTCTGCATCACCTCACCTCGGTGTTGGCTCCGTTCACGCGAGCTCACTCTGTGCGTCTCGCAGTGCTGCGCGGCTGGCTGCGGGCCTGCCGTCGTTGTGCTTGCGCTTGAAACACGACGTTGGTTGGTGGGACCAACGGAAAGAAGAACGCTCTGTATCGCCAGGCGATGCGCGGTGCGCAAATCGCAGTGCTATTTGTGTCAGCAGATGCCCGAACTGCCAACGCATGACCCACACGGCTCGCAGCAAACCCTTGGAGATCACAGTGCACTGTCATCGTGCGTGGCTTGGCAGGATTTCTTAGCGATCAACCGTGAGTATCGGCTCGCAGTGTTCCAGCACGGCGATTGCCTGTCGGAGGTCATCGGGGTAAATCGCCGTGGTCGGACGCCGGTGCAGTGCCGGGGTCGAGCTTTTTTGTGAGGTCCACGGAATGTATCGGAAATCGCTTTCCAACTTGCTCGGCGGCTCGCTGCTCGTAGCCTCGATTGCAGCGCTGAACGCGTGCGGCAGCGATCCTGGTACGGGGGAAGGCGCGATCAGCGCCGGCACGGGCGCGCCAAGCACCTCGGGCGCGGGCACCCCTGCAACAGGCGCAGCGGGCAAGCCAGCTGGTAGCGCGGGTTCAACCGCAGCGGCCGCAGGCAAAGCCGCAGCGGGCACCCCGGGCACCGCCTCGGGCGCAGCGGGCAAAGCAGGCGCCACAGCAGCAGCTGGCAGCGGCACCAGCGCAGCAGCTGGCAGCGGCCCAAGCGCAGCAGCTGGCAGCGGCGGAGCAGCAGCAGGCACGACAGGTGCAGCAGCAGGCGCTGGAGCAGCAGCTGGCAGCGGCGCAGCAGGAGGCGGAGCAGCCCCCGGCGGCACCCTCGGCGGCCCACTCAAATACACCGGCCCGTTCACCATGGGCATGAGCATCGCCGCAAAGCACAAGTGCCCGAGCATGGGTGAGAACGTGTCGCCGCCGCTCGCGTGGACCGGCGGACCGGCCGACACGAAGAGCTTCGCGATCGTGCTTTTCGACACCACATACATGATGCTGCACTGGGCCATCTGGGACATCCCAGCCACTGTGAACTCTCTAGCTGAGGGTTTGGACGAGGGCTACGAGCTCACGAATCCCATGGGAGCTCACCAGGCGGCAAACATGTGCATGATGACTCCTGCATACTGCGGCCCGTGCAGCGGCAGCGGGTTCCTCGCAGCGGGCACGTACGAGTACCGGCTGTACGCGCTCAAGGTCGACAAACTCGGCTTGATGGAGAGCTCAACCGCGGCGCAGGCACAGACAGCCATCGAAGGCATGATGCTCGAAAAGGTCATCTGGTCTGGTATGCCCGTTTCGATGATGTAAGTCGCAGAGTTGCACTTGCGCGCCCGCGCTTCCCTCGAGGATGCGCGGGCGCTGCCAATTTCTCCTGAAGTGGATGGGACCAGTGCAATCGCCTGATCGCTCGCTACGGACTGCAGATGCGACCGAGTCCTGACGCTTCCTGGCAGGGCATGCCGCTCGGACAATCGGCAGATGTGCCGCAGGACAGAAAGCATGCGTTGCCGTAGCAGACGCCTGGTTTTCCATTGGCGAGTGTGCAACCAGCACCCGCTCCATCACAGCCAGCATTCGATACGCAGACGTTTCCATTGATGCAGCGGTCGCCACCGCACTGGCTGCTCGGGCCATTCATCGAGTCGATGGTACATGGCGTGAATACGTAGAGCCTTCTGCAAGTGTCTTCATCGCAGGAGTATTCGTCGTAGGTGTTAGTTCGAAGCTGATCCTCGAGTTTCTTGGGCGCACCGATGTCGCAATGTTCGCCAGGGCCGATCTTTCGATCGCCGCACGCGACACACTGCCCATCAGTGCAGCGTGCACCTGAGTCTGGACAGTCTGACGCGCTGAAGCATTCGACTTCGTGGCAAGTGCCGCGGTCGCACAAGCCGGCTCCGCAAGCGGTGCCGCGTGTCTTTGCCACGGGGCGGCATGTTCCGTTCTGACATGTGCCCTCGTTGCAGTCATCCTCCATATCGGCGCAGTGCGCGTCGCTCGCGCAGCCCACGCACTTTCCCGCACCGTCTCAGTAGTTGGATCCTTCGCATCGGCTCGATGCGGACTTCGGAGCGTCTTGGCACGCGCCGGCGCTGCATGAAGCTGTGACACATTCATTGCGTGCAACGCATGGCGCTTCGCAGCAGCAGACTGCGCGGTCAGCCGTCGTTGTCAACCACACTAACGTTTCAAAGAATGCGCCTGGTAGCCCTGGGACCCCGAGGGATTCGGCAACGAGTCGAGCGTCATCGAGTCGCAACTACAGAATCTACGCAAGGTGCCGTGTGGTCAGAACTGTGGGTGGTCACGAATGCATGATGTGCCACGTGATCGAGAATAGTTGTCGGAGTGGCGGCTGTGGCTCGCAACTGAGCACCATCACCGCCGATGAAGATCCTCGGAACAACGAGCGTGCGGCTCAGTGTCTAAACCTGGAACAACCACTTGTTGAACGCGACCCAACGAGAGCCAATCGTCAGTGCGCCATGCTCAGAATCAGTGCATCGGAAGGGCGCTGCCAGTCGGTGGGCGGGGGTGGTCGAGAGCCTAGGCGAGGACGAGGACTCGGCTTCCGCGTATCGCTGCCGGCACCCCGGTCTGTTGTCGTCGTTGTCGAGCATCAACCGGCTAGCGCACTCGGCTGCGGTTGACACGGCTGCGTCCACAGCGATACGCACCTGGCCCGCACCATGAAGGCTCTCGTCATGCGGCTCAATCCCGCGCGTCGCGTCGCGCTGTTCACCCTCGCCGTTGCGATGGGTTTCGTTGCCGCAGCCTGGACAACCGAGCTTCGCGGAGTGCTGCACGGCGGCCTAATAACGCTGTGCGTCTTTGCCTTCCTGCCGTTCGTCGCTATTGCGACAGTTCTCTGCCTAATGTGCGTTGTGGGCATCATCCTGGGCTTTGCTGGCGCAGACGGCGCGCACGCGTCGGACCTCGCGGGTTTCGCTGAGGCGCTGCTCTACGCACCCCGTGGAATCCGCGGATACTATCGTTTCCTGGCGCGCCACCGCCGCTCAGTGTGGATTGGGCTCCCGGCCGGTCTGCTTTTCGGTGCACTGGTCGTCTGGCTGTTGCTTGCTCTGCTGGTCATTCCTCGTGAGCTGCGCACAGCGCAGCTGCTTGAACAGCTGCGGGTCGAAGCGGAGCAAGCTTACAAATCAACCAGGAACTATCCGAAGTCGGTCGACGTCAATTACTACCCGAGCTCGATGAATGCTCCGGTACTAGATGATTTTGGCCAGCCGCTTCACTATGAGGTCCAAAGCAAATGGCTCGCTAAATCCTATCGCATCACATCTTACGGTGCTGATGGGCGACCAAGTAGCGACGATCTCTGTGTGCAAGGCGAAAATAGAGTGCAGAAGGCGATCGAGGTTTCGGCCGCGCTCGCATCCCTCGGAGAAACTATCTTGTATTTCGAGACCGGCATCCCACTGCGGGATCGGCTCGGTGCGTTGCGATCGCTGCAGTGTCAACACGGCGAGCTCAAACCTGGTGCGTCGAAATAGCTTTAACGAAGGCAAAGAATGGCTCCTCGTACACAACCGCAGCTCCTCCTCATGGGTCCTTCGGCAGTCTCTGCGACCGCGAAGCTCATGCTTACCGCGCGCCCGATAACGGTGACGACGCCCCTAGGCGTCGTAGAGTTGGTCCCTGGGTCCGTTTGGCAGGAGAATCGCGTACTCATCGATTGCAGCGAAACGGTTGTTCACTACATGCTTGGCTCCGAGCTCTACGAGTGCACCACGCAGAGTTTCGTACGGGACGCGTTACTGAACGCGCTGGCGCTAGGCGCAAGCCGCGCCCAGTGGCTGGTGCATGTCGCGAAAGTCGAGCGTGAGTTCCTGATGGGCCTGTTCGTGCCCATCGTCGGCATCGTCGGGCTCACGTGTGCACAGGTCTTAGTGGTGCATACGAACCACCGAAAAGCCTGCTCGGTTGTTCTGGAGCAGGCGCCAAAGATCATCGCGGATCTCAAGATTATTCGTCGGGAGGTACCCACTCTCTATCACAAGATCTTCGGCAAAGTTGCAGGCGAGATTGTGAGCCACGTACCCGACGGCGTGTCTGCGGAGGACATCGCTTTCTGGCTTGGCCGGATTCTCAAAGGCGTGGGCGCGCTGCCAGACTTCAAAGTCACGGCCCTCACCAAGATATTGCTGATAGTGACTACGCTTGTGAGTCTGACGCATTCTCCTGGGATCGCTGGGCGCAGCGCGATCGCCGCTATCAAACAGCTTGATGTTGAGAGGGAGCTGAGAAAGTTGCAGCTCGAAGTGAGTGGCCCAGATGCCGCGCAGATTGCGGTTGAGCTCAACGCGGCGAAGGAATCGAGGACTGCGCTCAGGAGGCTGCAAGAGTCACTCAAGATAGCGACGCCGAGTGTGAGAGAGATCTTCGAGGCTTGGGAGAAAGCGAGGGGATAGGCTCTTGACCTTGAAAAGAAGATCTATCTGGTGCGTGACGCTAGGCATTTGCGCTTGCTGCGCGCTGCTGGCCCTTAGCTGCTCGACGCGCTCGGTTGAGGTTACGATGACTCAAGCCGAGGTTCAGGAGCGAGTTCAACGTAAGTTCCCGATCCTTCGGCGAGTGCTCAGCGCGGATGTTCGGATCGAGCACCCCGTAGTGCGGCTTCGTTCGGGCAGCGATGACATCGGAATGGAGCTGGATATCTCTGTCGAGATGCCTGTGCTCGGCATGAGATCCGGAACAGTTGGAGCATCGGGCAAGCTCAACTACAACCAGGCTGAGCGGGCGTTTTACATTGATGCGGCCGCTCTCGAACGACTCGATGTTCCGGGCCTCAGGCCAGAGCTACATGCGAAAGTCAGCGCTGCGGTCGGCCAAGTTCTTCAGCGGACCCTTGCCACAGTTCCCGTTTACACACTCAAAGGCCGCACCGCCGCGGAGACTGCAGCCGCACTAGCGCTCGAGAAAGTTGTGGTGCGCGACGGGATGCTTGTGGCAACCATCGGGCTGCCGTGAGACAGCGGACCTTGACGATAGTGTCTGTAGTCGGCACGCAGTTCACGTCAGATCCAGCTCATAGTCTCGCTTGGCTGCGAGCACTATGGAGCGAAGAATCCCATCCAAGTCTTGCAGTTTCTCCTCGTGCCCGATGCGCTGGTCGACATCGACGTCAGCTTCTCGAGTTTTTCGGCATAAAGTGCAGCGCGTCCCAAAGGATGTGGTACTCGCTCACGATCGGTCGCACGCCACTAACCGACATTTGCTTTGCTCCAGCGCTTACATGCAGAACGACCCGCGAACTACATCAGCGGCATGGAGGTGCGCGCCAGACAAGCGCTAAAGTCCGCGTATGCCGAGGCCGAGCGCGAGGTCCAGTACGCTGACGTCAAACACACCGACGCCACGATTTGGACGCGTGCGGGCAAGCTGCTGTCGCTGTGGAGTACGCCCCCGACAGCGTACCTGTCACAGGCCGGGTTCGGCAGACCTGATCCGGTCCAGTTCGACAGACCTGATCCGGCTTCTCTGAAGACGCGCTCAGACCTGATCTGCGACCTGCCCGGGCACGCTGTTCGCTCACCTACGTGGGCGTGCGACGCGCGCCCGAGGAGGCCGCGTGGAGCGTGTGGATATGCACCGTCTGCAGGAACTCGTTCGCTTGCACAGGATTGGCACAGGGTGCTACGCAGCGGCGAGGATGCTGAGCATGAGCCCGAACACGGAGCGCGTGTATCGGTCGGCGCTGATGGCTGCAGGGCTGTGGGACGGGCCGGTGGAGCCGCTTCCTTCGCTCGACGAGCTGCGTCGTGCCGTCGAAGCGCATATCCCACGAAGGGTGCTTCGCAGCAGCAGCGCAGCAGCGTTGAGAGTTACCGCGCGTTGATCGAACCGCTTGCGCTCAAAGGCGTCGGCCCGCGGGCGATCCACGATCGACTGCGCCAGGAGCACGCAGAGTTCAGCGGCAGCATTTCGGCGGTCAAGCGCATTTGCTCACGCTCAAGCGTGAGCGCGGTGTGCAGGCTCATGAGGTCGCCATTCCGCTGCAAACCGAGCCAGGACAAGAAGCACAGGTCGATTTTGGATCCGTCGGCCATTTGTATGATCCCGCGGAAGGTCGACTGCGTAAGGTCTATGTGTTCGTCATGGTACTGAGCTATTCGCGCCACTTGTTCGCGCGGATCTGCTTCGGCCGGAAGGTCGAGACATGGCTGCGACTGCATGTCGAGGCGTTTGAGCACTTCCAGGGCGCTGCCGCGATCGTTGTCCCAGACAACTTAAAGTCGGCGGTGATCCAGGCTGCCTTTACGCCGAGCGAGCCTACCACGCTCAATCGCAGCTATCGCGAGCTGGCTCGACACTACAAGTTTAGGATCGCACCGACGCCGCCACGGAGTCCTGAAAAGAAGGTCGCGAGACTCAGCAGTTGCAGACGGCAGCGCAGACTGCGCGACTGGCCGTCGTTGTCAACCACCTGGGCCGGAACTGGCAGTCGGACCCATCCCGCGAGCTGCCGCCGCCCAGGCGCCGAGCGGGTCGCACCATCTCACGCTCGTGATCTGTCAACGCAGCTACGAGCGTCATCACTTTCTGACGTGTCGCGCTAGAGATCGTAGATCTCGTCAAGGTCACCGATGGTCGCGGCGAAGCTTAGAATGCTCTTGCCAAAGGTGACCACCGCCTGAGCACGGAGCTGTTCGTACAGCGGTCGCAGCGCAACCGCATCGTTCTTCGCATCCGTGAAAACGTCCTCGTCGACCTCATCTTCGCGGAGTCGCTCTAGACGTAGCAGCCGTTCGGTAAGGCTCTCGAGTATCTGGCCGGCTGCCCGCTAGTCTAAGTCGACCTCTACCAGTTCATGCTGTGGCCGGGAAAATTAGCGACCGAGTCCAGAATCGTGATGCTGTTTCTCAGGAAGGTTGGCGAAGTGCGCCGACATGCTCTCTCTGGGCGCGCCCGCGTTGTGGTCCTCCAAAGCATCGACAAGGAGGCTTTGCTCACGGCCTGCGACCGCGGAGTTCACCTGGATCATTTGCGTGAGAAGTTGCAACAGATCATCGCTCAGCTCGTCGACCTCGAGGGCCGGAATGCGCGGCCCATCCGCCAGCACCAGAGCTTCACGTCGCGTGCTGTCCCGGTCACGCTCGCGGAGATCGTTCTTCCCGTTCATGTCGACAGTCTCACGCTGGCCAATCTGTTCCACCAAGCTCAGTCGCAGCCAAGTGCTCTCTGATGGCGGCCAAAAACATTGGCCAAGGCTGCTGCGCGATCTGACACTTTCGCTTAGTTCGTCAAACAAGCTCAGTCTAACCGCGCGAGAACGACTTGTGTCCAGTGCCGGGGACGGCCTTTCCTTTCGACACAACAAGCTAGGCTACGTTACGGTTTGAGTTGCGAGGTTGCGGGCGCCTCCGCATGATCGCTGGCGGCAGTTGACGTCCGCTTGGTCAGCCCCTGTGCGCGTCGCGTCAGTACAGAAGCATGACAACCGAATCACTCGCAGCCCCTTCCGCGCCCGCAGTGCAGACAGACAATGTCAACAAGTGGGCTGTTGCGGCGGCCGTCGCGACGGGTGCGCTGCTCGAGGTGATCGACACTAGCATCGTGAACGTAGCGCTTACCGAAATCCAAGGCGCGGTCGGCGCGACGCTATCGCAAGTCAGTTGGGTCGTCGCGAGCTACGCGGTCGCCAACGTCATCGTGCTCCCGCTCTCGCCGTGGCTCGGCGAGCGCTTCGGCAAAAAGCGCTACTTCGTGTTCTCGATGGTCGGCTTCATCATCGCCTCGATGCTGTGCGGGCTCGCGACGAGTTTGCCGATGCTCGTCGCCGCGCGCACGCTGCAAGGCCTGGCCGGCGGCGGCCTACTCGCCAAAGCGCAGGCCATTCTGTTCGAGACTTTTCCGCGCGAAGAGCAAGCGATGGCGCAAGGCTTCTTTGGTGCGATCGCCATCGCGGGCCCGGTGTGTGGCCCGACGCTCGGCGGCTTCATCACCACGCACAGCAGCTGGCGTTGGATCTTCTTCGTGAATGTGCCGATCGGTCTCGCGGCCGTCTTGTTGTGCATCTCGGCATTGCCCCGCGATAAGCCTCGGGGGCCGAGCCAGGACGTGGATTGGGCGGCGATCGGCTTGCTGGCAGTGGGCTTAGGCTGCTTCCAAACCTTCTTGGAGGAGGGCAACTCTGAAGCTTGGTTCGAGTCGCACAAGGTCATCGTGCTAGCCGCGCTGGCAGCCACAGCGTTGACCGTGTTCGTGTTGCGCCAGCTTCGATCCGATCGTCCAGTCGTCGACCTGCGCGTACTGCGCTACAGGTCGCTGTGGGCCGGCAGCCTGCTGTCGATCGTCGTCGGCATCGCGCTGTACGGAGCACTGTTCGCGGTGCCAGTCTTCGCGCAGACCATCATGGGCTACACGTCGCAGCAAACGGGAGTGATGCTCCTGCCTGGCGCGATCGCTTCTGCATTCACGATGGTGCTAGCGTCGCGCATGGTGCAGCGCTTCGATCCGCGTCTGGTGCTTGCGCTCGGCGGCTTGACGCTCGTGGCGGCGCTGCGCTGGCTGGCACAGCTCACGACCGCGACCTCAGATGAGCAGCTGTTTTGGCCGCTGATCGTGCGCGCGGTCGGCAGCGGCTTGATGTTTTTGCCGCTCAATTTAGCCTCGATTTCTCCGATCCCTAGAGAGGACGTCGCCAAGGCGACCGGCCTCTTCAACTTGACGCGCTTACTTGGCGGCAGCATCGGCGTGGCCATGATGTCCACCATTCTCGACCAGCGCGTGGCGTTTCATCGCAGCGTTTTGGCGTCCCACGTGGTCGCCACGGACCCTGTTACGATCGAGCGCATCACACAGCTGACCCGCGTGTTCACGAGCCAGGGAGCGAGCGACCAGCTCGCTCATGCGCGCGCATTGGCTGTCATCGACGGTGCTGTGCTGCGACAGGCTAGCACCTTGAGCTTCAACGACACGTTCGTCGTCACGGCAGCGCTCGTATTGTTGATCCTCCCGCTCGTCTTCATGCTTGGAAGACCTGCCAACGTCGCGACTATTCCAGACGCTCATTAACACGCAGCCTCTGCCACCAGTTGACAGGGTCCTGTCCAGACGGGCGCAAGGCACTGTTGGCTGCTCCGTGCGGAAAGCGACGGCCATGTAGGCGTAACGAGACGATTCGCTTGGAAAGCGGTGCGCGGCAGAGCACAACCGCTAAGCTACAGTTCACATGGCGGACACCTCCAAACCACCACGCGCTTCCCACGGACAACCAATCACCGCCACAGCACGCACCGTCGAAGCCGCTGCACGCAAGCGTGTCGCCGGACTCGTCGCGGGCGGGCTGCACTTCAAGATCAAGCAAGAGGCTGGTCGCATTCAAGGGCAACGCGGAGCTGGCTCGTCGAAGCTGGCAGCTCGCGTAGCGGGCAAAGGTTTCGCGCCTGAGGTCACGCTCGACTTGCGAGAACAACCCTTGGGCGACGCCCGCGACGCCATCGCCCTGTTCGTGAGCGCGCAGCACCGGCGCGGCGTGAAGCAGATGTCGATCGTGTTCGACTCGGCGTCTGCCGGAGAAGAGGGAAGCGAGCCCGACAGCGCGCTGGCTGCCATCATCAAAGCATTGACGTTGGGCGCCTCAGCCGCGCTCGTGCGCGCATTCTCGACCGCTCATGAGAGTCGCGGTGGCAACAACGCGCTAGCCGTGCTGTTGATCTGACACCAGGTCCCGCGGCGTTGCGGTCGACCGGGCACAGGCCGTGTTGCTTGCTGTCGTGCTAAGCGCCCCGCTCCGTGCACTGGTTTCGGCCTCGTGCCGCTAGGCAGACAGCTCACAGCCTGAGGACATCCCGTTGTGTCCGTGCTGCGAGGAATGTTTCGTATGGAGGGCTGAAACCTTTGATGGGGCTGGGTGTCGACGGGTCATGCCTATTCATCAGCCTGGTAGGGTTTTGTTGCGGAATGTGCCGTTGAGCTTTGTGGCGAAGCGTACTAGCGGGCACGGGAGTAAGGCGGTCAATATTGAGATTCCTCTTATCCCATTTATTGACCTGCAGATCTGTTTGGTAGTGTTTTTGTTGATGTCGTTTAGTTCGACGGGGGAGTTGGTGACGCAACGTAGTGGTCTGCTTGTGCCGAAGGCTGAGCATACGAAGGTGCTCGAGGTCGCACCTGTCCTTGCTGTAGACGCTACCACTGTCGTTTTGGATGGGCGGCGGGTGGCAGATACCAGCTCGCTGACCTCTGATCCGAAAGTGGAGCGTATCGAGCCGTTGATCGATTTGCTCGAGACGTTGAAGCGGAACTGGAGTGTGTTGCATCCGCAGGAGGAGTTTCCCGGTGCGCTAACGGTGCAGGCGGATATGGCGATCGACTATCGGGTGATCAAGAAGTTGATGTTTGCAGCAGCGCAGGCGGGCTACCCGAATGTGAGGTTCGCGGTCACGAAGGTTGGCGAGAAGTGACGCATTGGCATGTGCGCGGGCACCGCCGCGTGCGTACGATTCGGATCGCCTAGACTACGAGTGGCAGCGCGAGTGTCATCAAAGCGAAGGTCTGGAAGTGCGGTGCGAGGCCGGCTGCGAGCGCGCTGCCGAGGCCGAGTGAGCTGAGCAGCGCAGCCACGCACAGGCTTCCTCGCGTATTGTACGGCTTACTGCTGCTGCTATCAGAGGCGTTGGATCACGCAGCTGCCAGCTGCCGAGCCTCATGCGCTTTTTGCGTCGCCTTTAGTCCGATCTTGCGCATGATGCTGGCAGCCCAGCTGGGTGAGATGCGTTGCAACCACAACAGCATGTTGTTGCCGCCCGCGAGCCAATCACGTGAGTCGCGTTCGAGCACGGAAACAAGCGCATTGGCTGCGTAACCGACGTCGAATTGCTTGGGCAGATCCAGCGGCCACAGCTCGCCGGCTTTGGTCTGCGTGTGGGGCGGCGAGAAGAGCACGAGCTCGATCGGCGTGTGCGCGAGCTCGCCGCGCAACGCGTTGGTGAACGCAACGACCGCAGCTTTGGCCGCGCAGTATGCAGTCGCGCCGGGCATGGGCACGTAGGCCACCGTGGAGACCACATTGACGATGCGGCCTGCGTTGCGTTCGAGCATGGAAGGCAACACCGCGCGTGTCATGCGCTCGGTGCCGAACATGTGCGTGTCGAACATCGCACGCAGGTGCTCAGCGTTGTCCTGCAAGAAGAAGTCGAGGCCTCCGCCGTTGCCAGCGTTGTTCACGAGCACATCGATCTGCCCATGCTCAGCGAGCACTTCCGCGACCGCGCGTTTTACGCTGTCGTCCGATGTGACGTCGAGCTGCACCGCGCTGGCGCGATACCCGGCTTCACGCAGGCTCGCTACTTCCGCGGCGAGCTTTTCCCTGCGTCGAGCAGCCAGCACGACTTGCGCACCTGCAGCTGCGAGCTGCTGTGCAACGGCCAGGCCGATGCCTTGTGAGGCGCCGGTGATCAGGATGACTTTGTTCGTTAGTTTCATGACTTCGTTCGCTTTCGTTTGGGTGTCTTCGGTGCTTCTTCCGTGCCGCTCAGGGCTGCGCGCGCGCGCACGGTCCAGCGCAGCTGTGCTTCGACGAATGCCAGCCCATTGTCGATGGACAGGCGCCATAACAAGGCCTCGCGCTCCGAGCGCGCGAGCGCAAAGATCTCAGGCATGCTCAAGCGCGCCTTGTATTCCTCACGCTTCTGCTCCAGCTCCTCCGCATGGCGCGCGAGCGCGGCATCGAGCTCCGCCGCTGGCAGCTGCGCTGCGAATACGAACTTGAGCTGAAACGGATCGCGCAGCTGCAAGGCATCGACCGGCGCACCGAGCCAGCTGGTCAGCTCGGTCGAGCCCGCTTCGGTGATCTTATAGAGCTTGCGGGACGGCTTGCCCGGCTGCGGGATCACTTCGCACACGATCAGCCCCATACGCTCTAAGTCGTGGAGCTCGCGGTAGATCTGGCTCTGCGTCGCTGACCAGAACGACGCGGTCGACCCGTCGAAGCGCTGGGCGAGCGTGTAGCCCGTGGCCGGCTCGAGGTCGATGAAACCGAGGATGGCGTGCTTCAGTGACACAAGGGCCATATGGCACATGTGGAATATGATTGCAAGCCCAATATGCCGCGAGGGCCCGCTGGCGCCCTGCTAGGGGGCCGGATTTCCGAGCAGCCGCGCGAAGAAAGCTGGCTAGAGCACCGAACCGAACGCTGCGCTCGGCCGTATCCAGGACGCAGTGCTCGACGCGTCAGCGGCGCGCGCATCTTGGCGAGGTGGCTGCAGCCGTGAGCAGCCGTGTTAACGCCCTGAAAGGATTGTGCGAACGTGCCGGCTTCGCGTGGAACCAAACAAGCATCACAGGTGCTGGAACCGCGTGGGGAGGTCACCGACACAGCGCTGATCGCGAGGATGATCCACGGTGACCGGGCTGCGCTCGCCGCGCTCTACGCACGGCATGCGTCGGCGCTGGTCGCTGTCTCTCACTGTATTGTGCGTGATCGCCAGGATGCCGAGGATGTGGTGCACGATGTCTTTCTCGAGGTGTGGCGCAATTGCGCTGACTATTCGCAGGCACGAGCCAGCGTGCGTACGTGGCTGGTTATGCGTACGCGTTCGCGCGCGCTCGATAGGTTGCGCGCCAACCATCGACGTGGAGTCTTGGGTGCGAGCGCGCGCGGCGAGGCCAGCACGCGCAAGCAAGCGCGCGAGCTGCCGCTGCCCGACAAGCATCGCTTGCTGTCCGCCTTGGCACGCGTGCCTGCGTCGCAGCAGGGTGTGCTCGTGCTCGCGTACTTCGAGGGGCTCAGTATCGCCGAGATCTCGCTGCGTCTCGGCATCCCCGCGGGCACTGTCAAGTCCCGAACCCATGCAGCGCTCAAAGCACTACGAAGCGTACTAGGATCGGCAGATGAGTGAGTCTAGGCAACCGCACGATGCGAACGAAGAGGCGCTCGAGCAAGCGAAACTAGTCGCAGAGCTCGATGAAACCATGGCTGCGCTCCTGCAACCGCTCGCGCCGAGTAAGCTGCTGCTCTCACAGCTGTTGTCTTCGATCGAGCGGCCACCGCTGCGCTACGCGCCGTTCTACGCGCGCATCGCAGACCTCTTCGACCTCTCGGAAGAGCAGGCGATCGCGCAGTGCGCGCGGCTCGCCGAGCCGAACGTTTGGAGCTTCGCGGGGCTGCCCGGGATCAAGAATGTGATGGTGCAGGGGGGTCCGCGCGTGCGCGGCGCGGAGGTGATGTTCGCGCGCTTTGCGCCTGGTATGCGCTTCCCGCGGCACGAGCACACCGGGCAAGAGCGTGTGTTGGTGATGGAAGGCAGCTACGTGGACAGTGATGGGCTCGAGCACGGGACGGGTGAGCTGCGCGTCTGGGAGCCTGGTACGAGCCACGGGTTTCGGATCAGCAGCGATGAGCCATGCATCGTCGCTGCGGTCGTGCACGGTCGGACGTTCGAGGCGTGGCCGCTGCGGCTCTTGGCGCGGCTGCTCGGACGCTGACGTCTAAAATCCATCGGGACCTGTAACCTTTTGGCCGCTCCATTCGTGGTGTTGGGAAAAGGAGACGGGTGCTCATGGACCACGGTCGTCAACAGGGCGAAATTATTGTTATCGGCGCGGGGCTCGGCGGCTTGGCGAGCGCGGCGCTGCTGGCGCGGAGCGGCGCGCAGGTGCGGGTCTTGGATGGCGCGCAGAAGTCGGGCGGGCGTGCCCGCTCGCGCCTGCAGGAGGGGTTCACGCTGAACGTCGGACCCCATGCGCTGTATCGTCAGGGCCCGGCGCAGCAGGTTCTGCGGGAATTGGGCATTCCCCTGCGAGGAAAAGTGCTCGCGAAGATCGCTGGCCTGCGTCCTTGGCTGTCGCGCGTCGCGCTCAATCTCAGCTGCGATCATCTGCGCCGCCGTAAGCTGCAGCCGTACCGCGGCACGTTCCTGCCCGAGCCGGTGTCGACGGAGCGGCTGCGGGCAGGAGCGCACGCATCGGATGCACGCTACGAGCTGCTCGAGAGCTCGACGTTCGCGTTTTTGCTCGCGCTCGAGGCGTTGCGGCCGAAGGAGCGCGCGGTGTTGTTGCTGCGGGATGTATTCGACTACTCAGTACGGGAAGCTGCAGAGGCGCTCGCGCTGAGCGAGCCCAACGTCAAGACGCTGCTGCATCGGGCACGGCAGCGCATGGCGGAATACGACAAGCGTCGCTGCATGCCGAGCGCGACCTTGAGCAAGCGCACCGAGCGCGCGATCAAACGTTTTGTCTTGCACTTGGCGACTGACAACGTGCGCGGCATCGAGGCGCTCCTGCGCGATGATGTGCTCGAGCTGACCGATCCGGGCGAGTTCATCGCGGCGCGCAAGCAGATCATAGGGCGCGACAAGGTCGCGCTGTTCATTCGCAAGGTGACGCGCCTCGCGGAGAGCCACGGCAAGATCGGGCGGATGTGTGTGCTTCATGTAAACGGAATGCCGGCGCTGCTGTCCGAGGTCGATCCGCCGCGCACCGACTTTGCGCCGCGCCATCTGTTTGTGTTCGATGTGGATGCGCACGGACGTGTCGATCGCATCTACGCCGTGCTCGCTGCGCACAAGCTCGCGAAGCTAGACGTCTCAGGCTTGCGCGGTGTGAATCGCTTCGAGGAGACGATCGTGCGTGCAGTGCGCTTCGTGATCGCGCTCCTGCAGCGGCCGGAGCAGCGTCTGTCGAAGCACATCCAGGTGCATTCGCGAAGTCGCGCGCGCCCGCAGGATCGCAGCTGAGTGATTCTGCAAATCTGCCACGGGGCGCGTGAGGCGTATGGCACATACCATGTGCTGCAGTTCTGTGTTTCACTGCGCGTGCGTGTCAGCAAGGCTTTCGAACGTGTTGCACGCCTGCATCGTAGTCGTCTTGGCCGCGTGCGGACACGCAGCCGATGCGCCGCGTCAGGCGAGTGTGCGGAGCACAGCAGACGCCGCGTCGCCTGCGCCTGACGAGCTGTACGGGGAGCTGTTTTCGGCAGTCCAGCTGGGACACGTGTTCGCCGATCAGAAAGCGTTTGCGGACGCTGTGCCTAACAAATCGCCCGCGGAGATCATGCGCGACTACGGCGAGCGGAAGCACGATCCCAAGCTCGACTTGAAAGCGTTCGTGCTCGAGCGCTTTGCGCTCACCGCCGCCAAAGAAAGCACACCACCACGTGGGCTCGCGCTGACTAAGCACATCGAGTGGTTATGGCCGCGGCTCACGCGCGAGGTGAAGAGCGTTCCAGAAGGCTCTTCGCTGCTCGCGCTACCGAAGCCGTACGTGGTGCCGGGCGGTCGGTACCAAGAGCTGTACTACTGGGACTCGTACTTCACGATGGTAGGTCTCGCGAAGTCCGGGCAACGCGAGCTCGTGCTGTCGATGCTCGACGACTTCGCCTACGAGATCGATCGCTACGGTCACATTCCGAACGGCAGCCGCAGCTATCAACTGAGCCGCTCACAGCCGCCATTTTTCGCCTGCATGGTGGAGCTCGCGGCCGGGCTCGAAGGTGAAGCTGTGTACACGCGCTACCTGCCGCAGCTGCGCCGCGAACACGCTTTTTGGATGGACGGCGCGAGTGAGCTGGCCGTCGGCAGCGCACAGCGGCGGGTCGTGCGCTTGGCCGATGGCACGCTGCTCAATCGTTATTGGGATGATCGCGATACGCCTCGGCCCGAGGCGTATGCAAATGATGTTGCGACCGCTGCTGCGGACAAGGCTAGGGCGCCCGCGCTTGTTTACCGAGAGCTGCGTGCTGCCGCTGAGAGCGGCTGGGACTTCAGCTCACGTTGGCTCGCCGACGGCGCCACGCTCAGCACCATTCAGACCACGTCGTATCTGCCGATCGATCTGAACAGTTTGTTGTATCGCTTGGAACAGGTGATCGCGCACGGCTGCGAGGTCTCGCACGATCGTGCATGTGCAGAGAGCTTTACGGAGCTCTCGAAGAAGCGGTCGGCGGCGATCGATCGCTACCTCTGGAACGACGCAGGCTATTTCTATACTGACTTCAACTGGACCCGCGCAGAAGCAATCAATGACGTGACCGCCGCGGTAGCGTTTGCGCTTTTTTCAGGCGTTGCGACGCCTGAGCGCGCGCAGCAAACAGCCAAGGCGCTCGAACGCTTGCTCGTCCCGGGCGGTCTCGTGACGACCGCGCGGAAGACTGAAGAGCAGTGGGACTCGCCGAACGGTTGGGCGCCCTTGGTGTGGATCGCGGTGGCTGGCCTCCGCCGCTACGCGCAGCATGATCTCGCGCGCGAGATCGGCACGCGGTTTTTGGGCCGAATCGAAGCGCTGTTTGCAACCGAAGCCAAGCTGGTCGAGAAATACGACGTGCAGTCAGCGGCAGTGCGCGGGGGCGGCGGCGGCGAGTATCCGCTCCAAGACGGCTTTGGCTGGACAAATGGTGTAACACTCGAGTTGCTCGAGCTGTATGGGCAGCAAACGCCGTAGCGGGCGCACGCTGAGGTTCCTCGGTACGCGCAGCTGCGGCACGGCCGGCACGTGCCGGTTGACACGTGCCTGTCTGATCTGGCCTGGCCCTGCTCGAGCGCGTGCTGAGAGCCTTCTCACAGTGGCCGCGATCTTGCGAAAGGGTGATGCAGCTCGCAAGCACGCGGGCATTCACCGAGAAGATCGAGGCCAAGCATGGATAAGTCACGTTGGATTTTGTGGTTGCAGGCAGCAGCAGGTAGCGCGGTGCTGGCGAGCGCAGCTTGTGCGGATGTTGCGAACGGCGACGTCGAGGCGGCGGCGCCTGCTCTTTCTGGACCGGACGATGACTACGACGCAGAGGCCTGGACCGACCTGCGAAATGCTGCGGGCGAGACGCTCGGTCGCGCGACCTTTGTGTCCAAAGGCGAAGCGACCTATGTGACCATCGCGGCCCAACTGTCAGAAGACCTGTCGGGCATTCACGGCATGCACGTGCACGCGAACGATCTGCCTGACAATGGTGAAGGTTGTTTGGCGGATCAGAACGCGGAGCCGAGCACGCACTTTGTGTCAGTCGATGGGCACTTCAACCCGCATGGTGGTAGCCATGGTAACCACCAAGGTGATCTGCCGGCGCTATTCGTAAGCGACGCGGGCGAGGCGTTTCTGCAGTTCCTTACGGATCGCTTCTCGCCCGACGAGCTGCGCGGTCGAGCGCTGATCGTGCACGCGAAGTCTGATAACTACGGCAATATCCCGCTGGGTGATGCCGATGACCAATACACGGCGAACAGCGACGCCGCGACGGATCTCACGGGCAAGACGGGCAACGCTGGCGCTCGGATCGCGTGTGGTGTGATCGAATAGCTGCCACACTTGGGGTGCCCTACACATTTGGCAGGGCTGACAGCGCTGGCCACGGTGGTTAACCGACGTGGTTAATCTGGCAGGCCCTGCTTGACGCCCGCGCGTGGCTCGGCGACCGTGCGGGCGATGGCAAACAACGACAAATCGAGGCCGACCGCGCTGATCACGGGGGCGTCTGCAGGCATCGGCGTCGACCTTGCGGAGTGTTTCGCGCGAGACGGCTACGACCTGATCTTGTCCGCGCGTACCGAGGCCACGCTGCGCGAGGTCGGCGATCGCTTCGCGGAACGTTATGGCGTGCGGGTCACGGCCTTTGCTCTCGATCTCAGCGAGATCGGCGCGGGGACGAAGTTGGCCCAAGCCATCGAGAAGCAGGGCCTGCATGTCGACGTGCTCGTGAACAACGCGGGCTACGGATATGCTGGTGCGTTTGCCGACTCGAAGCTCGAGGTCGAGCTCGGGATGATCGATTTGAACGTCCGTGCTTTGCTCGAGCTCAGTCACATCTATTGGCCGAGTATCTTGAAGAATCCGCGCGGCGGGGTGCTCAACGTCGCGTCGACAGCGGCGTTCCAACCGGGGCCACTGATGGCGACATACTACGCGTCCAAAGCGTTTGTGCTGTCGTTGACTGAAGCGCTCTGGGAAGAGGCTCGCGGCACGGGAGTGCGGGTCAGCTGTCTGTGTCCTGGCCCGACCGAGAGTAAGTTTCGGGAGCGCGCTGGCACGGACAAGAAAAAGCTCGCGCGCACGGGCGCATCGATGAGCTCGGCTGAGGTTGCGGAGCTCGGGCACCGCGCTTGGAAGGCGAACAAGCGGGTGGAGATCACCGGGCTGCGCAACCGTGTCGTGGCGAGGGCCGTGAGCTTCCTTCCGCGTAGAGCGGTGCTGGGTGCGGTTCGTACGTTGCAATCCCCGCTCTGAGCGCGCCTTCAAGACGTCGCGCAGATGCAGCTCTAGCGATGGGCCGGCAGTCGCAAAGAGCCCGTGCAGGCGCGCGGGCTCGCTTGCGTCGCTGGCCAGGACGGTGCCGTGTGCGTAGCCGGGCTGGACGCGCATGGCGAGCCTCCAGTGAGTCGTGAGCATGCGCCAGAACGCGGCTTCTGCTGAGGCATCCCACGAGATGTTTGTCGCGGAGCTGGCGTGTGTGTGCGTTGGCGGCCGCGACGACGCCGCCGATGGCTGCGCGCGGCGCGAGCGGAAGTCCGTAGGCGCCGAAGTGGACGCGTGCGAGCTCCCAGCTCAAGAAGCTTTGCGCGAGGCCGAAGCGTGCCTCGCCGAGCTGGTCCACGTTTGCGCCTTGGGAGCCTTTGACGCCGATGCGCGAGCTCGGCACCTGGCAGGGCATTGCGGGCGGCGAAATCGAGCCGCAAGGCAGGCGCGAGCGATAACGTGGGCGCGCCGCTCTGAGCGTCAGCGCGCCCGCGCTGTCGAGCGAGATCGGCCTCGGCGAGCAGAGGAGTCGCTCGGCTGGCTCGGGCGCAGCGCTCGAGCTGATTGGAGTAGTCGATGGCGGCGAGTGTTCGTCGCGCTCCTGCTCGTCGCCCGATCCAAGTCCGAGCGCAGTGTCATCGACATCACCTGATACCGGTGCACTGGACGCGCACGCGCTCCACAGAAGCGACAGGACACAAATCCACGCTGACCTCATGATCCCTCGAACTCCTGGACTGAGCACACGGACGTGAACACGTCCGGCATCCGCGCAAGCGCACGCGCATCGCGCCAAGGTTACCGAAACTCCCTCACGCACTGATCGAGCTATGCGTGACAGGGCCACGAGCCGCAGCGTTTGGCTCAGGCATGCTGAAAAAAGAAACCCCGCGCGGAAGGGGGCTTCCGCGCGGGGTCGAGGGGGAGAAAATACTGTTAGGTCAGTTTGGGTAAGCAGGCTCCATCATGGGAGGCACTTCAGGCATCTCGGGCAGTGCGGGCTCGAAGCTCTCCGGGCAAAGCGCACCACCTTGTGCACCCGGCTTCGGAAGATCCTGCACGTACGAGTCTTCGTCGATGGAGAGCATGTACTGCACGAGCGCTTCCACTTGCTCCGACACCTTCTCGGGGCTGGACTCGAGCAGGAAGTTCGGCGCGAGCGCTTGGTGATGCGGCGCGAACTGCGGGTCGAGCATCGCTTCGAGTGTGCGGGCGTTGCCGGCATGCATGAAGGGAGCACCTGCAGCCATGCCGAGCAGTGACGGGACGTTGTAGCCGATGTTCGCCTTGGGATCGTTGTCGGCGTTGTTGTCGCCGTCAGCGTTCGGTCGAGCGACGTTGCCACCACCTTGCGCCGGCGTCGTCATGTCGTTGCGGAGCTCTGCGATACCCACGCCGGGCTCAGCATTCTTGAAGGTCTTGACGTTGCGCAACACGCACTGCACCGAGTCGCCACCAGCGTTCAAAACCAACTTGAAATCCAGGGCATCTTGCGCGGGCAAGAGCGCAGTCGGGAAACCTGCCGGAACCTCGAAACTACTGGCCTTGAGCCCAGCCATCGTCTCGACCGAGGGTTCGTAGAAGAGCTTGGACACGGTCCACTTCTCACCACCGTGGCAGCCCTGGCACGAGCCGGCGTGGCTAAACAGCTGCTCGCCTGCTTTCACTTTGTAAGGGTCGAGGTTGCTTGGTGCACGCGGCGTGCGGATGGTCTGGATGTAACGTGTGATGTTGATCCAGTCTTCGAGCACGCTGCCAGCAGACTTCGCACCGGGGTTGCGCTCGAGCTCACCGACTTGCACCGCACCATTCGCGTCGAAGCCGAGCGCGAGCGGGTTGGCAGGGTCACTCGCTAGCAGCATCGAGCCGTCGAGGTCGTTCAGCTTGAGCTTCTTGACGTCGATGCGATCGAGGTTCTGGGGAGGCGTGCTACTGGCCAGCACGATGGCGCCCACGCCACCGGACGTGTCGCGTGTGTTGAGCGAGAAGTCGGCGACCTCGTCGCGGTTCGCCGTGTGGTTGAAGATGCGTTGGTCGAGCGTGTTGCGCGAAGCGAAGCTGCCATCGAGCGGCGTCGACTGCCGCGGACCGCGGCCGAAGAACCAGGTCACGTTGTCGGTCAAGCCATCGGAGTGACACGACTGACAAGAGCCCCAGCCTTCGCCGGCGAGTGACCAGCGGGCGCGACCGGTGTTGAACAAGTCTTTGCCGATCAAGACGTGGTCTTCGTCCGAGCCCTTCGGCGGAAGCGCTGCCGTTCCCACTGCGATCGGGCTTGCTGCACCCCCCGCGATAGCTTGGGTGTTGAAGTCGACCGTGATCAGGTTGCGTGTGATGTTGTTCGCGACCAGAGCGAACTTACGATCCGCTTGACCGATCGCGATGCCGACCGGGCCCTTGCCTGTGGGGAACAAGTTGATGAAGGGTGAGGTCGATGACCCCACGCTCATCAGCTTGCCGCTGGGAGCGTCATAGACCACACGAAACACTGCGTCGATCGCATTGCCCACGACGTAGCCCACGCCAGTGCCCGGCACGAACGCGAGGTCCGTGGCGAACAACGGGAACTTCTTCGGTGCGATGTTGTTTTCATCGAAGAATTTGTCGAAGTTAGCGTTCAAGTTGTGCGCCGCACCGGCGACTTCCTTGCCCGCTTTGACATCGATCACCGACACTACAGGTGAGGTCGCAGTCTTGAAGTTCGCGACGTCTTGGCAGACCGGCGCGTTGCCCTGCGCGACCACATCGCACACGGGATCGATCAGCTTGAGCTCGGGGGCCAAGCAGTCCGCCACGCTCTGGCAAGCCGTCTGCGTGACCTTGATGCCCTCGGGACCCTCAGGCGCCGCGCACACCGAGACCACGTACCCGTAGTCTTGAAGCAGCGTGATCGACTGCAGCTGGTTGGGGTAGCAGCCAACAGCTTCACCGTTGGTGTCCTTGAAGCCGATGTCCGCCAGCGGTGCGAGCCCGATCGTCTTGACCGCGTAGTCCTTCAGCTGAACGTGGTATACGAGCCCGGTCTTGTTCGTGTCCGCGTTCTTGCCGTCAGCCTGCAGCTCTGCGATCTGCTGACCGAAGTACTCCGTCGCGAGAATGCTCTCGTCCGAGTCGTCCTGGTCGCCGTCGTTGGTCACTGTCAGTGAGCGCGGATGGGCGAGGGCAGGGCGCGGCTTGATCTTGCCGAGGTAGCCTGTGTCTACCAGCGCACCGTTCAAGTCGATCGCCGGCTTGGCTGTCAGCTCCGCCGTGTCGATCACCGCAAGCGTGCCGTCGTTCCAGTTGGCGACGTACGCAGTGCGACCGCTCGGCGTGAGCGCCACAGACGTAGGCTCCGAGCCGACAGCCACTTTGCCGTAGACCTCGGGGTAGCTCTTCAGCTTGGTGATCTTGACCAGCTGTTGATCCCGACGCAGCACGACGTAAGCCGTGTCGTCGTCGGGGCCGATCGCGACCTGCCAAGGCTCAGAGCCTTTACCCAGATCGATCTCGCGCACTAGCTTTGGTGCTTTGAGCGCTTTGCCTTCAGCGTCGTAGATGTTCTCGAGCACGCTGATCGAGCCGACATCGCGGTTGACCACGATCACGCGCGTCTCGTCTTGTGTGAGCGCGACGGCTGCACCGCGACTGGGCTGCGCCAGCACGGGGCCATCGTAGTCTGGTTTGTCCGCTGGCTCGTCGCCCTCGTCGCCTTTGACGCTGCCGCTTGGAGCGTCATCGGTCGGACGCGCTGGCGTCGCTGCCGGCTTCATTTCTTTGGCCGGCAGGCTCTGCTCGTCTGCGCCTGCGTCCATGGTGAATGGATCCACGAGTGGACCGTCGACGCAGCCGCTCAGGGCGGCGGTGATGAGTAACAAGCTCGCGCGTTTCGAGCCCTGGATGTGAAGTAGATGTTGTTTAGCCCGTAGTAGCATCGCAGTTCTCCGAATGGCTAACGGCGCACGCATGCGAACGCACGGCACCCGTTGCGCGCACCTTGCGCGCTGGAGTGCTGGCGTCGCCCCGTACACAGGTCGACCTGAGCAGGAGCCAATCGCAGCTCCGCAGCCGTCAGCAACCAGGCCCTATCGCAAGCGCCATGCCGGGCGGATTCTTGGCATATTTCGCCTGGGAACCGCGTTTAGCGGGGAAGGACGGCCGCGCGCGCTGGCACGTGCCCTGGCACGGAGTGAAGTACGTGCCGGCAGATGGCACCGGGCACGTGCTGCGGCACCGTGTGGTGCGGGCTGAGCGTGCGGGCCGGTGGGCCGGTGGGCCGGTGGGCCGGCCTTTACGGGCGCTCGAACACGCCCCACGAAACTTCGTTGGTGGCCGTGTTCACATTCTTCACGATCAGAGAGTTGCCATCGACGCAGTACTCGCTAGTGCGTGGGCCGATCGCATTGGTCATCGTGATTTCGTCGCCCGACACTTTCCACGTGCCTGCTTCGGAGATCGACTTCTGTTCGCGCGCTTCGATCACGCAGCCTTCGTCGTTCATCGTGACGATGACTGTTCGGCCGTCGCTGTCGTCCGTGTCGTCATCGCCGAGCGCAGCCCTGCAGTCGCCTTCAGCTCCTTCCGGAACACAGCTGTGAGGCAACAACACATTCTGCACTGCGGCGGCATGAACGGCTGCCGCGTAGTTGCCGCTGCTGTTGAAGTCGACCAGCATGCGGTACTCGAACGTGAAGTCTTGCGTGAGCTCCGAGCACATCAAGCGCTCGCGAAGATCCTCAGTGTCCGCCTCGAGGCAGATCGACGACACACGCCATTCGCCCGTGACGTCGCCGCCGCAGGCGGTGAACTCGGTGGGGTCCGGTCGGCATTCCGCGGGTTCGACGTCCTCGAGCTCGTTGCTACCACTGCCGCCTGATCCGCCCGTGCCACCTGCGCCGCCGCCGCTTGATCCACTCGCGCCACCCGTGCCGCCCTGCGCTGCGTCGGCCGAGCCTGCATCTTCGACAGGCACACCGCCGTCGCCTTGGTAAATGCCCCCGGCATCTGGATCTGCGCCGGCGTCCACGCCGCCATCAGCTGCTGATGTGTCACGCGTCCTGCCATCGCTCGTGACCGAGCCGCTACAAGCTGCCAAACTGGTCCAGAACAGCAGCGACCACAACGAGCGCGCGCACATGCTTGTCTCCCGGCTCGCACGCATGCGCAGCGAGCATTAGATAACTATGCTCGCACGCGCGCGGCCGGGGGCGCATCGAATGACTTATCTTACAGTGTCCGCGGCGGTGGTCTGTTTGCTGACGAAGATCAGCGCGATCAGCGTGATCAGGCCGGCGGCCGACAAGTAGAAGCCGACAGCCTGCAGCCCATAGCGGCTGGCAAGCGCCGTGGCGATGTACGGCGCGAGCGACGCGCCCACGATGCCCGCGAGATTGAAGGTCAGAGACGCACCGGTGTAGCGCACCGCTGTGGGGAAAAGCGCGGCGAGCGCGGTGCCGAGCGGACCATATGTAAGGCCCATCAGCGCGAGCCCGAGCGATAAGTACAGCAACACCGCCAGCTGGCTGCCCGCGGTGAACAACGGCGCGAGCACCAATCCGAACAGGATGATCGCGATAGTCGCCCAGATCAGCATGCGTAGGTTGCCGCGCTTGTCCGCGATGATCGCGGATACCGGGATGGTCAGCGCGAAGAACACCACGCCGATCATCTGTAAGATCAGAAACTGTGAACGGCTGTAGCCGAGCGCGCTTGTGCCCCAGCTCAAGCTGAACACTGTCATCAGATAGAACAATACGAACGTCGCCGTCGCGCTGAAGGTTCCGAGCAACAAGGTCAGTGGATGTTGTGTCACCACCGTGACCATCGGAATGCGCACGCGCTCGTGGTTTTCGATCGCACGCTGGAAGGCTGGTGTCTCGCTCAGCTGCAAACGCACATACAAGCCGACGAACACCAAGAGCGCGCTCGCCAAGAACGGAACACGCCATACCCACTCGAAGAACTGCGCGTCGTCGTACATCCCGGTGAGCACGAGGAAGATGCCGGTGGAACAAACAAATCCGAGCGGCGCTCCCAGCTGCGGGAACATGCCGTACAAAGCCTGTTTGCCAGGTGGCGCGTTCTCCGTGGCGAGCAGCACCGCGCCGCCCCATTCCCCACCGAGCCCGAGGCCCTGCCCGAAGCGGCACAGTGCGAGCAGCGCCGGTGCCCAGATCCCGATCGATTCGTAGGTCGGCAAGAGGCCGATCAATACGGTCGACACGCCCATCGTCAGAAGCGCTGCGACCAAGGTCGCTTTGCGCCCGATGCGATCACCGAAGTGCCCGAACAGTGCAGAGCCAATCGGACGCGCAAAAAACGCGAGCGCGAACGTAGCTAAGGATTGCAGTGTCGCAGTGCTTGGATCCGTGGCTGGGAAAAACAGCTTGGGGAAGACCAAAACCGCTGCGGTTGCGTAGATATAGAAGTCGAAGAACTCGATCGTCGTGCCGATCAGGCTCGCGATCAACACTCGTCGCGGAGAGTTCCCCGAATCGAGCCTGGGTGGGTTCTGTGTCATGCGTTAGACCTGCTAAGCGGGCGATGGGAAGGCGCCACCATAACGCACGCTGGCGGGCACATGTAAAGCCCTACGCAAAGAGACGCGGGCGCAACGAACAGCGTTGTTCGTGCGCCCGCGGCTCGGGTCAGTGTGAGCTAGATATCAGCGGCGGCCGTCCCGGTCTCCGCTGCCGTCTTGGCTTCCATCACTGTTCGGGATGGATGCGTCGCTCGCTACGCCTGCGTCGGCAGAGGGAGCGGGCTCGGGCTGAGGCTCGGGGTCGGGAGGAAGCTGCTGCTGGCCGCGACCCGAGCGCAGCTGTTGGCCGAGGCCGACGGCTTCGATCAGCTCGCCTACGATCGCTTCGAACGAGTCGCGCTGGATCCCACCGCCGCGCGTGCGCAGGGTCACGATCTCGGGCGGGAACGCTTGCGGCGATGCATCGATCGCGCGCTTCAGCTCGTCGGAGCGCAGGCCGATCGCCGACGCTACGCCATCGATGTTGATGATGCCGAGGTGTCGGTCATCGAGCTGATGCATGGTGGTGTTAGTCATGCGCTTGATGCTGAGCGCGGCGCGCGCGTTGCGATAACGGTTTTGGTCGGAATCGAATGCGGCTTGCAGCTCGTCGGCCGGCACGTACAGCGCCAGCACCTTCTCGATCTCTTCGGCATTGGCGCCAGCGTTCAGCTGGAAGTCGCGGATCTCGTCGAACTTCGGCAGCTGACCGTCAACCTGGTGACAGTTCATGCATGACAAACCAGCTTCGACCGCGCCATCACGCGAAGCGGGATCTTGCACGACGTTGTTAGGTGCTTTGTCTAGGCGCTGTCCTGCAGCATTTGAGACGAAGTAGCCTTGCAGGCCGTTGTCTAGATTGAAGATCATCTCGCCGCCGTCTTCTTGGAAGTCGAGCGGGTTGGCGAAGATGTTCCGATTGTCGAGGTTGTCCGCGAAGTCGTAGCTCAGCCAGAGCGCGCCACGGTTTCCGCCGAGCTCATGGCGCTCGATGATGCGGTTGTTCTGCGAAGGACCCGCGTTGGCGAAGCCCGAACGTAGCACTTGCTCGGTGTCGATGTTGCGTTGAACGTCTACGCCCAGCTGCTGCTCCAACCCCTGCAGTGTATCGGGTAGGTTGAGCAAGCTGTAGTAGAGCGGCGGCCGGCTCGCGTGTGAGATAAACCAATCCGCTTGAATGACTGGGATCTGCGTCCCGGTCTCGAGGCGGATCTGCTCTGCAGTGACTTCGTCATACGGGAACAGGCGCGAGTCACGATCGTAGATCACTGCGTACGGATAGATCTCTTCGAGCTGCTCCCAGGTTGTGTCATCCCAGAGGTAGTCGCGCAGATCGATGCGGTACAGTAGCTTCGAAGTGTCGATGGCGACCGGTGCGATCACACTGCGACCGCGCGACAAGCTGTTCATCAGCATGGAGACGGCTTCGCGGTAGATCACGAGGTCCTCCGCAGATGTGCCACCGTTGGAGAGCGTAGACACATCGATGTAGCGCATGCGTTGGCGATCGACAGGGTTCGGAATCGCGCGCAGGTCGTCGAGCATCCAGCGCAGGCGCTTGTCGATGTCGACGAACGTCGCGGGCGCGGCGGTCGGTGCGTTCCAGTCGTGTGCACCGCACTTGATCCAAAGCTCGACGGCGGTGATCGCTTGGTTGTCAGGTCGGACTATCACTTCGGTCGGCGGCATGCTGCCGTTCTTCAGGCGCTTGTACACCGGGGACATGTCCGGCTCGTTCGCGACGATCTTGCCGCTCGTGAGCAGCGCGGGCACATCGAGGATCGTGTTGAAGCCGGCTTTGGCGTTAGGCGTATTGCCGTGGCAGCTGCTGCAATTCGCTGTCAGCGCCTCTTGCGCGGCTTGTGGCGCGTCAGCGCACATCGAGTCCGGTGGCGGGCTAGGATCCTGGTTAGTTGGTGAGCCCGTTGTATTCCGAGGCGGGGAGTTGTTTGAATTGTTGGGCGACGAGTTGGGGACGCTCGTGTCGCTCGTAGCTGCGTCCGGCCAAGTGCCAGCGTCGCTCTTGCTCTGAGCTTCGGACTGATACGGCGCGATAGGGCCATCGCCTACATGCGCCTCGCAAGCGCTCAGGATTGACGCCATCAGCGGCATGATGACGCGTCCAAAGGCACGTCTTGTCTCGGGTCGGTCGGTCATCGGCATTCCTGGATGCGTGGTCAGGTAGCGGCGACCTACGCCGCGCCTTACCACCGCACTGCCGAACGGCTAGAGCAACCTGCATACCAGCGCTCAGCGCGTGTTTTGCGCGCGTAAACGGCCGACTTTCCACACCGCGAGCGACCGCCGTTGGACGGCGCCAACAGGATCGAGCTGGCAAATGATGTGGGGGCGCACCAATATGAGCACTTGTCGAAGCGCACTTTCTCACGCAAGTTGTGTGAAGCGCTGCTGCGCGACGCCGCTATCCGCGGCGACGAAAGTATATGCTCCAAGACGAGCAAACCATTGAAGCCATCCCACGCCTCCGTCGGCCCCTGCGCCGCGTAACCGTTTCAGTCATCGCCGGCCAGGTGCGCGGCGTGTCTGTGGACCTCTCACCAGAGCATCCTGTTAGTGTAGGTAAGTCCCCTGACAATCAACTACAGCTCGATGATCTAACGGTCAGTCGTTACCACTTAGAGCTCAGTATTTCTGGTGGCGAGATCGAAGTTCGAGATCTGGAGAGCTTGAACGGAACGTTCGTCGGCGACGTGCGCGTCACGCGCGCGCGTGTACGACCAGGCATGACGCTGACCGTGGGATCGATCAAGTTGCTCTTGTTAGCCCAGGAACGAGACGCTGTTTCGGTGATTCCTGAGCCGCTCGAGTCGTTCGAGATGCCGGGTGTTGTGGCGAAGAGCCCCGCGATGCGTCGGGTGCTTCAAAGTATCGACCAGCTCGCGAAAGCGCGGGTAACAGTCCTGTTGCAGGGAGAGACCGGCACCGGCAAGGAAGTGCTCGCGCGTGCGCTGCATGAGCGCAGCGCTCGGCGAAACAAGCCTTTCGAAGTTGTGGACTGCGGCTCGATGGCGCCCGCGTTGATCGCATCGGAGCTGTTCGGGCATGAGCGTGGTGCCTTTACGAGCGCACACGCCGAGCGCGCGGGCGCCTTTGAGCGCGCGCACGGTGGGACGATTTTTCTGGACGAGATCGGCGAATTGCCGCTCGATTTGCAGCCTGTGCTGCTGGGCGTGCTGGAGCGCAGGCGCTTCAAGCGTGTGGGCGGCGCGCGCGAGCGCGAGGTCGACGTGCGCGTGGTTGCGGCCACGCACCGCGATCTGCGCCAGGCCACCAACGTGGGCACATTCCGCGCGGACCTGTATTTCCGCTTGGCGGTCGCCCGTGTGGTAGTGCCGCCGCTGCGCGAACGCCCGGAGGACATCAGCGCGCTGGTGCAGCGCTTTGCGGAGCAACTGACGGGCGACAGCGGTACGCAGCCGTTCGACGCAGCGACGTTGCTCGCGCTGGAGGCGCATCCCTGGAGCGGTAACGTACGCGAGCTACGAAACGTCGTGGAGAGCGCGCTGGCGCTCGGTTCGCTCGTGCTCGAAGGTGAAGACTCGGGTGAGGTGGAGAGTCCGACGTCCGTGCAGAGCCGCGGCAGCTTGCCGGCGCGGACTGCCGCCATCAGCAGCATGTTGGGACAGCCGTATCGTGAGGCTCGCGCTCGCGCGATCGCGGAGTTTGAGCGAGCGTACCTTCGGGAGCTGAGTGATGCGTGCGGAGGCAATGCTTCGGAGGCTGCGCGGCGGGCGAGTATGGACCGGCCGTATTTGCTGAGCTTGCTGCGCAAGCACGGCATGCGTTGAACAACACTATTAACCGTAGCCGTAACCGAGATAGAAGACGGTTACGGTTACGGGTGTTAGTCAGCGGACGCCGGTCTGTCGGGCGTTGTCTGCGTAGGGCCAACCGTACACCGGCTGCGTGCAACACCGCTTCATCGCTAGACCTTCCAGCGAGCGCGTCTGCTGATGGCTGCGCTCACGCCGATCCGCCTGCTGCGTTGCACTGACCTGCGTCGTCGGATGCCCGTGATCTACCGGCCCGCGCGTCCGCTGCCGCGCCAATGCGCGACCGAGCACCGGCTCGATCAGCTGCGCGACACTCGGAGCATCGAGCCTCGCCGCATCGATATCTGCTGCTAACAGTGCCGCTCTGAACTGCAGCGCATCCGCGTAACGTGCGGACGGCTCGTACGCCAAAGCGTCCAGCACCGCGCGATCGAGCGCCGCGTTGACACTGCCGTTGTAGCGGCTCGGTGCCGGTGGATCGGTGCGTGTCGCCCAGTCGCGCGCGTCTTCCAAGCTGCGACAACGTAGCAGGTTGCGACCGGTCAGCATCTCCCACAACATGACCCCGAGCGCGTACACATCAGCACGTCGATCCGCAGGATCTTTCAGCAGCAGCTCGGGTGCCATGTACCGAACTTTGCCACGCAGCGCGTCTTTGTCCGCTTCGGATTCGGTCCTGCAACGCGCGATACCAAAGTCGATCAGCTTCACGTGACCGGTATCGCTGACGAGCACATTCTCCGGGCTGACATCGTGATGAACAATGCCGAGCGGCGCACCATTCTCACCGCGTGCTTCGTGTGCCGCATGCAGCGCCTCTGCGATTTGCGCGCTGATCCAGATGTAGAGCGCGGGCTCCAGATGCATGCGCATATGTCTGACACAACTCAGCAGCTCCGCGAGTGATACGCCGTGCACGTACTCCATCGCGATAAAATAACTGTCGCCGCAGCGACCCACATCTTCTACGCGAACCACATTGGGATGCGTGATGTGTGAGGACAGCCGCGCTTCCTGCAGAAATAGGCGAACGATGTCTTCGTTCGAGCTCAAGTGATCATGCACAAACTTGAGCGTCACGAGCCGGCTAAATCCGCCTTCGCCGCGTCTGCGAGCGAGGTAGAGCTGCGCCATTCCGCCTTTGCCCAAGGGAGCAATCAACTCGTACGCGCTGATTTTGTCACTGGGTGAAAGCATGGGGCGACTGCGCAGTCTTTGTCACTCAACCGATATGAGCCTCAGCCCGCGCCGCTCAGTTCAAGAAACCCAGCTCGATGTTGCTTTCGAGATCAACGGGTTACGTCGCACGATGTGATACATGGGCGCCTGTGTAGGCTGCCGCTGTCAGCTTCAGTCCCTCACTGGGGTGACGCACGCCTGAAGCCAACAGCTGCAGCGATGCTCCTGTTGGTCCGCGCCAACACAGCACGAGCTTGCTGCGTACGAGCAGCAAATCAGCGGCTTCTGCCGGCTGGTACAGCGGTTGCTCTTCGGCTCTTTCGTCAGCGCCGCACTGCACGCGTGATCGCTTGCAGCGCCTAAGGAGGACCGAATGGATTCTAACGCACGCATGCTCATGCCTTTGATCGCGAGCGTGATGCTGCTCGCAGCGTCACCCGCTCGCGCAGATACGCGCGTCACGGTCCACGACTTCTACGGACCCAACGCCGCGCGCATGCGCGAGCAAGTCGTGGCTGTACTCGAGGACAAAGGGCTCAAGGTCGTCGACACGCCCGAGATCGAGCGCGCCGCCGCAAAGCTCAAGGTCGATCGCTTTTCGCCTGATGGGCGGCAAGCGTTGGCGAAGGAGCTGGGGCTGGCAGCGTGGATGACCGGCCTTCTTCAGAAGAAGAATGGCAAGCTGACGCTGACGCTGGTCGTATACGACGGCGGTCAGCGCGGTCGACTGGCGCGTACACGTTTCGTCGCGAGCAATGCGCGCCAGTTGGGCCAGGCCGTCAAAGGCAGGCTCTGGGACAAGACCGGTCGCGCGCTCTTGGAGCTGGAAGCACCCGCAGGCGAGAGTAGCCCACAAGTCGAGGTGGCTGCCGCCCCGAGCACCCGAGACAGCGCGCCGCGCACGGCTGCAGAAAACGACAGTGATCGTGACGCCGCACGCGGCGAAGCGCTGCGCGTGTTTGTCGGAGTCGGCAGCCCATTCCGCAGCCTCTCCTATGAGGATCCGATCACCGCAGGGCTCGGCGATTACCGCTTGAGCGCCGCGCCGGTCGCGGACCTTTCCGTGTCGTTTTTTCCAGCGCGCTTTGCTACGCAAGGTCCGCTCTCCTGGTTCGGCATCGAAGCGCGCGGACAGTTCGGCTTGAGCTCACCGACGCTCAACCAGGGCGGCAATGAGTTCAAGTCGCGCTACGACGCACTGCACGCCGGCGTGCGTGCCCGCGTGCCGCTCGGCGCGCACCACATCTCAGCGTTCTCCGGCTACAGCTTGTCGCGCTTCTCGATCAAGTCTGAAGCGGACGGCGTCACAGCGCCGACGCCCAGCGTCGACTACCGCAGCATCCGCTCTGGCCTGGGCGCCGAGCTCGCGCTCTCCGACTCGATGCGCGTCGCGTTCGACGCCGCCTGGCTCAATTTTCTGTCAGTGGGCGAGATCGCACGCTGGTTTCCCCGCGCGACTGCGGCTGGAGTCGAGCTCTCGCTGGCCAGCACGTATCGCGTGACGGGCAACATCTTCACGCGCGTCGCAGCGGTGTACTCGCGCGCGTTCTTCGATTTCAACGCGCAGCCCGGTGACAAGTACATCGCCGGCGGTGCGTTGGACCAATCGCTTGCGCTGGCGCTCGGCGTCGGCATGCAGCTGTGAGCAGCAGAAGAGGAGTGACCATGAATGCCTTGCAACGTAGAGAGTGGAAGATCGCGCTCTTGCTGGTGGTGAGCGGCTGTGCTGGTAGCCTCGACAACGCAGAGGATTACCAGACCGTGCCGCTGGGCGATGGTGGCCGAGTGAGCGCGCCGCAAGCGGGTCGCGCACCTGCGAGCGCCGGACAAGGTCAAGGAGGCTGGGGCGGCAGCAAACCTGCCGCTGGCGCGGGCACAGGCGGCGCAGGAGGTTGGAGCTCCCCAGCTGGCACCGGAGGCAAAGGTGGAGCTGTGGCAGCCGCTGGCGGCGGTCAAGGCTCGGCAAACAACAACACGGACGAGGACGCAGGTGTCGCTGAATCCGGTTCTGGTTCGACTCAGATGCCGCCACTGCAGCCGACGGCGTGCGACTTCCGCGGGATCATGCAGGCCAAGTGCGGCAACGCGACCTGTCATGGCGCGCCGGGCAGCTCGACCGGGCTCGACTTGACCTCGGCCATGCTCGCGGCGCGCGTCGAAGGTCGACAAGGGAAGGGCGCTTGCAGCGACAAGCTGTTGGTCGACCCAGACAATCCTCGCGACAGCAAGCTCTATCTCAAAGTCAGCGGCTCCACTTGTGGCTCACAGATGCCGCTCGGTGGACAGCTCAATGCCGACGAGCAGGCCTGCGTGCTCTCATGGATCGAGGGGTTATGAGTAACAAGGTTGTCCAACTTCATAGTCCGCGTTGGGGCTCGCTGAAGCTGACAGCGGCGGTGGTGGCGAGCGTACTGCTCTTACCCGTGTTGCTGCTCGCAGTGTTGCCCATGTTGATCATGTTCGTGCCGATCGCGGTGGTCGCGATCCCTGTGATCGCGCCGGTGATGTTTAGCGGCAAGCTCGCAGCGCGCTGGGAGCTCGAACAACGCAAGGCGCGCGCCGACGCTGCCACCCACATCAAACAATCCCCCGTCGTAGTGCGCTGAGGTGCAGCATGAGTCGACCCGAGTCAAACAACGGAGTGGAAGGTTTCGAGATGAGCTCGCTCGTGTGCTTGGACACCGAGCTGTGCCGCGACCAGAGCACCTGGTTCTTGGTAGAGGTTAGGCCGTTCGGCGCGCCGCTGTTCATGTCAGTGTTGCGCGTGGAGAACGTGCTCGTGATCGGGCGCGACCCCACGTGTGGGCTCGTGCTCGAGGGCGCGCTCGTCTCGCGCCGCCATGCGCTGCTACGCGCGACGGAGACTAGCTTGGAGGTGGAAGACATCTCCCGGCATGGCACGTTGGTCAATGGCATGACGCTGATGGCTGCACGTGCCCAGGTCGAGCACGAGATCAACCTCGTGATCGGTTGCAATCGCGTGCGGCTGCGCCGACTTGGCTGAGACTAGTCGACGCGATCCAACCACAAAGGGAACATCATGAACCAAGCACCAGTGCGAGAGAACGAGGCCGGCATCCCTTACCTGGAGCCGGACAGCGAAGAGCCAAAGACCAATCCGCGTATCCGCGTGCAGCTGCTGCTCACGCCGGAGCCTACCGGCATGGTGCGCTTTCGCGCCGGTGTGCAGCACGCGCAGCGCGCCTTGTCACGGCTGAAGCTCGCGCCTGCGATCGTGCTCGGCGCGGTGCTCGGAAGCGCGCCATATCTCGTCGAGCAGCACGTGCGTGCGCGTGTCATCGACGAGTCGCGCATCGTCACGGCGGTGCCGGATGCGCAGCAGGAGACCTCGCAGCTGGCGGCGGCAACGCCTCCCGCGCAGCTCACCCAAGAACCACCCACGCCCATGCCGCCGCCGAGCGCAGACGAAGTAGAAGAGTTTACGCTGTCGCCGCCGCCGCGCATCGCAGTGGAGCGCGCGCTCTTGGCGCAAGCCAAAAAGCAGCTGCGAAACGGCGACGGCTTCGGCGCACAGCTCGTGCTGCAACGTCTCGCGAAGCGCGTGCCGCACGGCAAGCTCATGCGGCAACGCAAGTTGCTAGAGATCGAAGTGCTGCAGGCGATCGGCGCAAAAGCCGCCGCACGTCGCGCGGCGAGTGATTTCGCAAAAGCGTATCCGCAGAGTCGCGAGCTAAATAAGCTCTCAGCGTTGCTCTTGGGCTCCTGAAGCAAGTGTCTAGGGATCGCGCCCCGATGCTGCCGGGGCGCGGGTACTCATCCCAGATAGCCGGGCGCCCGCGGCGCACACTCCTTCGGCGGGCGCCCGGCCGCAGCTCTCAGCACTTGCAGGAGCTGCCGCAGCTGCAAGCGCAGCTGTCACCGCAGCGGCAGTTGTCGCCACAGCAACAGCCGCGGGCCTGGGGCTTCGCGCTGCCGGCGGTGGTGCAGCCGCAGCCGGACGCGCGGCGCTCGCTGCAGCTCGACTGGTTCTGGTCCTTGTTCTGGTTTTCCATGGTGTTCCTTGCTGTTTTGGGCGTTGTGCCCGCGTTCATGCAGGCTGACGAACGAGGCCGGCGGGCCTTACAGCTGATTTGATTTTCTTGCCGGGGCTGCGGGCAATGTGGGCGTGCTGGTCACGCGTACGCGCTGTTCTCTAGGCCCGCAACGCAGGCCGCGAGCTGCTCGGCGAAAGCAGCTGCCGCTGCGGGCAGGGCGCGCTCGCGTCGTACGGCGAGCAGCAGCCGCGCGTGCGCAAGCTCAGCATCCACGATCGGGATCTCCACCATCGGGGCGGACACGAGCTCGTCGCCCGTGCGGAACTGAAAGCACACCGCTTGATTCTGGCGCGCGAAGATCTTGGTCAGCTCGATCGAGTTCGACACGATCGCTGGCGTGAAGCGAAACGCTTTGGCTTCGAGCGCGCGATCCAGCATGTGCCGCACTGCCAAGCTGGCATCGGGCATCGCGAGCGGATACGCGAGACAGTCCGCGAGCAAGAGACTCTTCTGCCCCGCGAGCGGATGATCATCGGCGACGAGCGCGCACAAAGTTTGGCGCGTTTGTGCGAGCGCCTGCACCTCGGGATGATCGCTCGGCTCGTGCGTCAGGATTAGATCCGCCGCATCGGACAACAGCGCGTCGGCCAAGCCGCGCGGCCCATCGACCCACACGTGAAAGCACACCTTCGGGTACTCGCGCTGAAACTCAGCGATCGCGCGCGGCAAGATGCTCCCGGTCATCGACTCAGCCACGCCCACGCGCACTTTGCCGCTCACGCCGCCCTTGAGCGCTTCGATTTCTGCACCAACTTGCTCCAGCTCGCGCAACGATCGCCGCACGAAACCCAAGAACAGCTCGCCCGCCGCCGTCGGCCGCACGCCGCGCGGCATGCGCTCGAATAGCGCGGAGCCAAGCTCTTCCTCCAAGTCCAGGATGCGCCGATTGAGCGCCGACGAGACCACGTGCAACGCCTCGGCCGCTTTGCGGATCGAGCCGTAGCGCGCGACCGCATCCACGTACGTGAAGATGCGCGGCGGATCGATCACGCGCATACCGTCCACTGTGCTGCGTTGCAGCGGCTCGGAGGGCGAGCTGACGTGAGATCTGATCTGAGCCATCTGGGCCTTCCGTTGTGTCACGTGCGCGTTTTTCGGCAGCGGAGTGGTCTGTTCTTGGCGCTGGTGCGCGCGCAACGCGTTCGTTATAGCCGTGGAACGCATCAACGCGGCCAGCAATCGGGAGTCAGCCAGTGTTTGAAAACATCCAGTTACGTCGTGGGATCCAAACACTAACAAGTCGGTTATATGGTGGACACATTGCGTCCAGTGTGGCCTGTTTATGCCTGATCGCGGCCTGTGGCGCGAAGACCGAGGCGCCAGCAGAGCCCAGCGCGGCCGCGACCGGGGACGCGCTGAAGGTCGGCTTCATCTACGTCGGCCCACGCGATGACTTCGGCTACAACCAAGCGCATCACGAGGGCGCGATGCAGCTCGCGAAGCTGCCCGGCGTGACGATCGTCGAAGAAGAGCGCGTGCCGGAGGCGATGGAAGTGCAGAAGACCATGGAGAGCATGGTCAAGCTCGAGAACGCCAAGGTGTTGTTCCCGACCTCGTTCGGTTACTTCGATCCGCACATCGTGAAGGTCGCCGGCAAGCTGCCTGAGGTGACGTTCTTCCACTGCGGTGGTCTGTACGATTCGAGTAAGCACCCGGGCAATGTCGGCAGCTACTTCGGCTACATCGACGAAGCCGAATACATCAACGGCATCGTGGCTGCGCACGCGAGCAAGTCGAAGAAGCTCGGCTTCATCGCAGCGAAGCCCATTCCGCAGGTGCTTCGCAACATCAACGCGTTCACCTTGGGCGCACGCAGCGTCAATCCCGAGATCACAACCACTGTGGTGTTCACCGGAGATTGGTCGCTGCCTGTCAAAGAAGCTGACGCCGCCAATGGCCTGATCGATCAAGGCATCGACGTGCTGACCTCACACGTCGACAGCCCGAAGGTCGTCGTGCAGACAGCGGAAAAGCGCGGCGTGTATTCGGTCGGTTACCACACCAGCCAAGCGAGCCTCGCACCCAAAGGTTATCTCACCGGTGCGGAGTGGAACTGGGGCAAGGTCTACACCGAATACGTCGAGACGTTGCGCGCGGGCAAGAAGTGGGATCACCTGGTGCGCGGCGGAATCAAAGACGGCTTCGTCACGAACTCGCCCTACGGCGCTGCGGTCTCGGCTGAAGGCAAAGCCGCGGCGGATGCCGCCAAAGAAAAGCTCATGAACGATCAGCTCGTGATCTTCCAAGGCGAGCTCAAGGACAACACCGGCAAGGTGATCATCCCGGCCGGCGGGAAGATGCCGCAGCGTGAGCCCGCGCTCGAGAGCATGAACTACCTCGTGGAGGGCGTGATCGGCAGCACTGGAGTCGGCTCATGAACGTGCGGGCCGCGCTTGCCGCACCTCTGCCAGCGCTGTCCTTGCTGGCGGTCGAGCTGGGTGCGGTCGTGGCTTCGCTGATCGGGTTCGCGATCTTCCTCGCGTTCGAGGGCGCGAGCCCGGGTCGCGTGTTCGTGGACATGGTCGACGGTGCGTTCGGCTCGTGGTTCTCTGTGCAGAACTCGCTCTCGCGCGCCGCGCCACTGATGCTGACCGCGCTCTGTACCGCGGTGCCCGCGCGCCTTGGGATGATCATCATCGGCAACGAAGCCGCGCTGCTCATGGGCGGCTTGGGCGCTGCGACATGCTCGATGGTCTTGCCGCCCACGGCGGCACCATGGCTCGCGCTCACGCTCATGCTGAGCGCAGGCGCGCTCGCCGGCGCGTGTTGGATCGCGATCTCGGGCCTGCTGCGCCAGCAGCGCGGCGTGCACGAGACGATCAGCAGCTTGCTGCTCTTCTACATCGGCTTGTCGCTGTTCCTGCACTGCGTCGAAGGTCCGCTGCGCGATCCGGCTAGCTTGAACAAGCCGGGCACGCCGCCGCTGCCAGAGGCGCACATGCTGAGCGGCATCGGCGGCAGCGACGTGCACTACGGCATCGTGTTCGGCCTGATCGCCTGCGCGATCTGCTACGTGCTGCTGGAGCACACCAGCTTCGGCTTTTCAGTGCGCGTCACGGGAGGCAACCTAAAGGCCGCCCGGCTGATGGGCTTGCCTGTCACGCAGCTGTGTTTGCTCGTGTGTGCGCTGGGCGGTGCAGCTGCTGGCGTCGCGGGTGCGATCGAGGTCGCCGCTATCCACGGCAGCGCGAACCGCGCGTTGTATGCAGGCCTTGGCTTCAGCGGCGTGCTCGTCGCGTTCGTCGCGCGCCAGCATCCGCTCGCGATCATTCCGGTGGCCGTCTTGCTCGGAGGCATTCAAGCCAGCGGCGGCGTGTTGCAGCGACGGCACGGCTTGCCAGATGCTGCCGTCGAAGTGTTCAAAGGCATCTTGTTTATCTCGGTCTTGGCGGCGGAGACGTACGTCCTGCCCGCGATGACTTGGGCTGAACGCAAGCGACAAGCCTTAGCAACGCCGACGCCGCCTCCAGCTGCAGAGGAGCTGCTGCTGCCAGCGGCACCCGAACCCGGCGATATCGTGGAGGGTGTGCCATGAACGAAGCACTCGGACTGTGGGGCATCCCGCTCGCGATGCTCGGCGGTATGATCCGCGCGAGCACGCCGTACCTGTTCGTGAGCCTGGGCGAAACGCTCACCGAACGCAGTGGTCGCGTGAACCTCGGCCTCGAAGGCACGTTGCTGCTCGGTGCGGTGAGCGCGTACGGGGTCGCGTTTCATAGCGGCAGTCCGTGGCTGGGCGTGCTCGCCGCTTTTGGCTGCGGGCTCGGCTTTGGTGCAGTACACGCGATCTTGTGTGCGCGTCCGCGCGTCAATCACATCGCCGTCGGCATCGCGTTGATGCTGTTCGGCACGGGCCTAGCGTTCTACCTCGGCAAGCCGCTGGTGCAGCCGCAAGCGCCCAATTTGCCTGCGCTCGGGCTCGGCGATTGGAGTGATCTGCCGGCGGTCCGCGAGGCGCTGCGCGTGAACCCGTTGTTCCTCGTAGGCGTCGCGCTCGCACCGGCGCTGGCATGGGCGCTCCGCACCACGCGGCTCGGCTTGATCTTGCGACTGACAGGCGAGAGCGAAGACGCAGCGCTCGCGCTCGGCTATTCGGTGCAGCGGGTGCGCTTGTTCGCGACCATGCTCGGTGGCGGGCTGAGCGGCATCGGCGGCGCGTTCCTGTCGCTGTATTACCCGGGCATCTGGAGTGAAGGCTTATCGAGCGGCCAGGGTTTGATCGCCGTGTCGCTCGTGATCTTCGCGCGCTGGAACCCGAACCACTGCTTGTACGCATCGCTGATCTACGGCGCGGCGGGCTCGCTCGGCAGCGCGCTGCAATCCGCTGGCGTTGCGGTCAGCCATCACTTGCTCGCGGCGACACCCGCTGCGCTCACGTTGCTCATCATGTTCATCACTTGCTCGCCCGATCGCCCCGCACAGGGCGCGCCGCGCGAGCTCAGCCTTGGCACATAAAGGGTTCAGGGAGTGTCCCTGAATATTGCGACACATCGCCCTTCACGCAAATGGCTCGGTCGAATACTCAAGGACACCCCCTCATGCACGCTCGCAGCTTGGAGTTGATCGGTTTGAGCAAGCGCTTCGGTGAGTTCGTGGCGCTCGACGACGCCAGCATGCGCGTGCGTGCTGGCACGTTCCACGCGCTGCTCGGCGAAAACGGCGCAGGCAAGAGCACCTTGGTCAAGTGTGTGATCGGCTATCAAGCGCCGAGCAGCGGTGATCTGCTCGTCGATGACAAGCAGGTGAGCTTCGACAATCCACGCCAAGCGCATCGCGCCGGGCTCGGCATGGTCTATCAGCGCTTCACGTTGGCTGAGAACATGACAGTCGCGGAGAACATGGTGCTCACGCGCGATCCCATGCCGAAGGTCGTCAACTGGCGCGAGGAGCTGCGTGCGCTCACGAAGTTCATGGATGGCATGCCCTTCCGCGTGCCACTGCAATCCAGGGTGCACGATCTCGCCGCGGGCGAAAAACAAAAGCTCGAGATCTTGCGTCAGTTGTATCTCGGCAGGCGGCTCTTGTTCTTAGATGAGCCGACCTCTGTGCTGACGCCATCAGAGGCGGACGAGGTGCTCGGATTGCTGCACAAGCTCACCCGCACGGGCGAGCTCACCGTGCTGATCATCACGCACAAGTTCCGCGAGGTGAACGCGTATGCGGATCACGTTACGGTCCTGCGCCGCGGACGAATTGTGGGCGATGGTCCGCGCGAGAGTATGAGCATCGCGGACATGTCGCGCTTGATGGTCGGCGAGCAGAGCGTACGCAGTCCCGCGCCGCGCACAGAGCGCGTCGATGCGCCGGTCGGCATCGAAGTTCGCGACCTGCACGTCGCGGACGACAGCGGCGTTCCGGCGGTTCGCGGATTGAGCTTGCGTGTGCGCGCGGGTGAGATCTTGGGCATCGCAGGCGTGTCCGGCAACGGGCAGCGCGAGCTGGTCGAGGCGATCGCGGGTCAGCGCCGCTACAGCGCAGGCTCGGTGCAGGTGGCAGGTCAGCCGTTTGTGCCGACGCGCCACAACTTGGATGCGCTGCGCGTACGCGTGATCCCTGAGATCCCGCTAGAAAACGCGTGCGTTCCGCGCATGAGCGTGCGCGAGAACTTAGCGCTGCGCAGCTACGACAAGCCTCCGATCAAGCGCGGCTTGTTCATGTCGCGGCGCAGGCTGGAAGAGCGAGTCGACCCTTTGATCGCGCGCTTTCAGATCAAAGCGCCGTCGCCAGCTGCAGCGATCGCTGCGCTCTCCGGCGGCAACATCCAGCGTGCGGTGCTGGCGCGCGAGCTGGGTGAGCCATGCTCCGTATTGATCGCGGTCAATCCGTGCTTCGGTCTCGACTTCGCGGCTGCCGGTGAGATTCGCGCGCAGATCATGGACGCGCGGAATCAAGGCGCCGCGGTGTTATTCATCAGCGAAGATCTCGACGAGCTGCTCCAGCTGTCCGATCGCTTGAGCGTGATCTACGAAGGCAACCTCGTGTACGAGGAAGTTCCGCAGAACATAGATCTCACCACGCTCGGGACGCACATGGCCGGGCACTCGCCTGCTGCGTGATGGGCACCGTGGCCGACCATGCTGCCGTTGCCGATGCCGTCAAAGTTCGCGACCCCGACCGAGTCCAAGTCCATGTCGACGAGTTGACATTGCGACTAGGCCTGGTGTTGTGCGATCGCGCGTACTAGCGGTGCGAGGCCTAGATCTTGTGCTTGGCGCTTGGTGTCTGTGAGGAGCGCCTCGCCTTGGCGCCGCTCGGCCGACTCCACACTCTCCCGCAGGATGAGCGCGAGCTGGTACTGGCTCGACACGCGACACGCCTCGAGACCGAAGCGTTGGTTGTGCTCGATCGCCTGTTTCCAGTGCTCGATCGCGGCGAGCGGCTCACCGAGCGCGCGCGCCAAAAGCCCGAGAAAATGGCTGACTGAGCCCGCGCAGTGGAAGGATACGTCCGCCGCATAACACTGCGGATAGGGCGAGAGCAGCGCATACAGTGATTGACACTGCGCGCGCTCGCCGAGCGCAGCCGCCGTCGCCGCGAGCTGACACAACATGCCGACGTAGTCGCGATCGTGCGGCAGATCCAAGATGTAGTCACTCGTGACCTGCGCCATCGCAGCGCGCGCATCGGCTTCGAAGCCGAGCTCCACCAAAAAGCGCAGCTTGCGCGCGAGCACGCTCGGCAGGTCGTGTGCGCACGGGGTGAGCGCAGGCCGCATCGCGTTCGCCAGCACCGAGCTATCGCCCGTGCGCAGGAGCAGCTCTGCCAAGTCACTCGCCCAAAGCGTGGGCCAAGCGTGCAACCCCAGCCGCTTGGCGATGTCGCGCAGGCGCTCGAGCTCCGCTGCGACGCCGTTGAACTGACCGCGGTTCATACGCAGGACCAACAGGAGCCGCTCGTGATGCCAGCTGAGCTCGCGGTTTTTGACCTTCGCGAGCACGCGCGAGCGCTGCTCGATTGCGCGCTCCAGGCCCGCGCTGTCGCCGTGCTGCAGCGCGGCGATCACGCGAAAACGCGCGGTCGAGATGCTGCGCGCAGAGAAGGCTGTGTGCGGATGCTCTCGGAGCAAGCGATCGATCTCGTCCGCGAGGCCATGCGCCGCGCCGACTTGCTCCGGGCCTGCTTCAAAGAACAGGCGAGCATCACGCACGGTCGAGAGCGCTTCGACGTCGCACGAGCGATCGGCCAGCGCGGAGGCTTCTTGAATCAGCGCGTTCACGCGCCGCGCGCTATGACAGTTGGGTGGGCTCCAAGCGAGGTGCGCCAGCACGATCGCGCGCCGTGCGTAATCTTGTTCGGGCAACATCCCCGCGACAGCTTCCAAGATCGATGCTGCTTCTGGCTGCCCCATCAGGCCAGGACTCGGGCTCAACATGCGGCCTGCCGCTGTGAGCAGCTCGCCGAAGCGATGCTTCTTCGCGAGCGCCACGCAGCGTTGCAGGTGCTCCACGTACTCGGGCTCGCCGAGCACACGCTCCACGGTCGCGAGATCGAGCAAGAGCGCGGTCAAAGTCTGTGGATCCGGCTCGGGCGCGAACTTCAAACCTTCCAGCGCGCGCAGCAGCAGCGCGCGCGCATCGGAGTGCGCAGCCATGTGCATCGCCGTGAGCGCGGCGCTGCGTGCGTGTGCGATCGCTGTGGCCACGTCGCCGTGCGGCAACGCTGATAAACAATGCTGCGCGAGCTCGGCTTGCGCGACCTCGAGCCCTGCTTCACGGCGCTTGGTGAGCGCACCGGCCACGCGCTGATGCAGCCGACAGCGCTCGGTCACAGGCAGGTCCGAGTACAGCACCTCGCGCACCAGCTCGTGCTCGAACGCGTAGCCACCCGGCAGCAGCGTCGAAGCGACGAGCGTGTCGTTCACGATCGCGGGGTCGAGCGCTTCGAGCACAGCTTCGGGCGAGCGACTGCCCAGGCTGCGCAGCAGGCCGAGATCGAAGTCTCTGCCGATCACCGCGGCTTCGCCGAGCACACTGCGCGTAGTGCTAGGCAGGTGCTCGAGCCGCTCGCGCACCACATCGAGCGCGAGCCCTCCGAAGTGCAGCTCTGCCGGCTCGGGCGTGTCGTTGCCGACAAATGGCCTGAGCAGCTCTACCATGAAAAACGGGTTGCCCTGCGAACGCGCGAAGATCGCTGCGGCGAGCTCGGTGTTCGGCTCGCCGAACACCGCGGACACGTACGTGGCGATGTCTGACTCTGCCAGCCGCAGCAGCTCCATGCGCTCGCAGCCGCGTTCAGACAACAGGCGCAGCAGCTCACGGCTGCGCTGGGGATGCGTGGTCAGCTCGCCGCTGCGCGCGGTCACCAAGCACAACACCGACCAACGCGAGAGCTCGTGGGCCACGTAGCTGAGCAGACGCACCGTCGCTGAATCCGCCCACTGCAGATCATCGAGCACGATCAAGAGCGGGCGGTTCTGACTCAACTTTTGCAGAGTCGCCGAGATCGTGTCGATGGTCTGATGCAGCGCGTAGTTCGCCTCGTCGAGGTTCGCATCGAGCGCTTTGCCTTCGGAGCTCACGACGCCCGCGCCGAGTCGCGCTTGCAATGTGCGCAGCGCGTCGTCCGCAATGCCATCGATGTTGAGCTCGCGCAGCACCGGCACCATGGGCCAGAGCGGAGGCGTGCCTTCGGTCGCCGTGAAGTGCCCCCATGCCGTGCGCATGCCCAGCTTGCGAGCCTCTTGCACGACCGTCTCGGCGAGCCGCGTTTTGCCGATGCCCGGTTCTCCGAGCAGCGCGAAGACTCGACCTTCACCGCGTAGCGCGTGTGAAAGGCCCGAGCGCAATGCGGTTAGACATTCACTGCGACCCACGAGCGGCGCAGCGGAAGGCGATGGCTGCGGCGTCGGCTCGCCGCCGGGAGCGGCAGACGGAACTTCCGAGACCGCGACGCAGAAGCGATAGCCGCGCCCATAGCGGTTCTCGATGTACTCGCCGCTGCCAACCCCGCGACCGAGTGCCTTACGCAGCTTGGCCACGGCGACGCTGAGTGCGCTCTCGGCGATCGCTCGGCCTTCCCAGACTTGATCGATCAGCTCTTCCTTGCTGACCAACACGCCCGGCTGCCGCACCAAACAATCTAACAAGTCGAGTTGCTGCGGATCGATCTTGATCAGCACGCCGTGTCGGCGCAGCTCCCGTCGCACTCGATCGAAGACATAATCACCGAAGGCCAACGCCACGTTTCAGCACCACCTCGTGATTCGCTCATAGCAAGCCGGTAGATGCCGCGGAAGGGCAATTGTTCGATAGTCGCGCTGCTCGGCTCACAACCCGAGCATCCACGCAACATATGGAATGCGTTTGGTTAGCAAACTTCGGACTTCACGCCGACCGATCGCGTTAGTGCCCTGTCGTCATCGGGTACGCACGACCCATCGAGCACTGCAGCGTTTGCTATGCACTAGCAAAAGTTCGTGAAGTATAGGTGTTGCCTTGGCGGGGTCTAAACTACTGTGACTGCTCGCTAATTCTCGAAACGAGAAGCGCGGCTGCAGGGCTCGGCCCGAGCTTGGGATAGTCCACGTTCAGCGAGCAGGGCTACTCGGCGAAACGAGCATCAGTTGCCAGAAGGTTCGCCTCGATGAGATCGATTTCCACCAACACATATCTCCGCGTCATCGCGCCCCTGCTTTTGATCGCTGCTTGCGGCGGCGCGGAAAGCACTCTTCCGGCGACTGGGTCCACTGCCGGGACGGGAGCCAGCGCGCCCGTGGTCGGTTCTTCGACCGCAGCAGCGGGCAGCGCGGCGATCGCGAAACCGCCGGTGACCACCGGGACAACGCCGCCCACCGCGCCCACCACACCCGTAGCGACGACGCCTCCTGCGACGACGCCTCCTGCGACGACGCCTCCTGCGACCACTCCGCCTCCAGCGACGACGCAGCCATCAGCGGCAGGCGCAGGCGGCGCAGCTCCCGCGATGAGTGCTGCAGGCGGCGCCGCACCAACGACGCCGACCACCGGCGGCCTACCCGGAGCGCCCGAAACCGGCCCCGCACCGAAGATCCCCGAGGTCTCCGGTGAGTGCCCAGAGATCAAAACGGGCACGATCATGGTAGGCGGCCACCGCAATGTCGCGATCACCGCAGGTGAAGGCGGCAAAAAAGGCGCTTTGGTCTTCTACTGGCACGGCACAGGCAGCACCGCAGGCGGTGAGATTGGTCGCCTCCCGCCCGAAATGGTCGAAGACATCACGTCGACCGGCGGAATCATCGCAGGCTTCAACGGCAGTGGCACCGCAGGTGGCAAAGGCGATTGCTCCGGCACCGGCACGCACAACATCGCCGATTTCGACGCGGGCGATCAGCTGGTCGCATGCGCGGTCAAGAATCACGGCATCGATCCGCGCCGCATTTACAGCGCAGGTTGCAGCGCCGGTGGCTTGCAGACGGGTTGCATGGGCGCGCTGCGCTCGAGCTACATGGCAGCGGTCGCGCCGAACTCAGGCGGCGTCGTATCGGCGCAGCCTTGGCAGGACGACCACGCTCCCGCGGTGATGACCATGCACGGTGCAGCGGGCTCTGACGTGGTGATAGTCGACTTCTCGAACACGAGTCGCACCTACGATATGTCGGCCAAGGCACACGGCAGCTTCGTGATCAACTGCGATCACGGCGGGGGACACTGCGGTTTGTCAAACGAGCTGAAAAACGCCTATTGGCAGTTCTTCAAAGACCACCCATTCGGCATAGAAAAATCGCCCTGGGAAACAGCACTTCCCGCAGGCGTCCCCGAATACTGCAAGGTCTTCTGAGGCCGTCCTAACACGCCCCGTACGCGTGCCCGTGCCCGTACACGCGGCCCGTGTCCGCAGCGGCGTGCGCTCGTGCATGGGGCACGAGCGACGCGTACGGGCACGGCACGTGTACGTGTACGGAATCGAGAGATCAGTAGGGCTTGCCGCCTTTTTCCATGACGAAGGGTGAGGGCGCCGCGGACGTTCCGTTGATGTTTGTGCCGCCGTTGGTGATTGCTGGGAACATGGGCTGCATGCTCTGCGGGAAGCCGAAGCTTGGTTTGGTGAGCGCGTCGAGCTTGCTTAGCTCTGCGGCTGTGAGCTGCAGGTCGGCGGCGCGTAGGTTGTCTTCGAGCTGTGCGAGCCGGCGCGCGCCGATGATGACTGAGCTTACGCCTGGCTGCGCTTGTACCCATGCGAGTGCCACGCGCGCGACGGTGGTCTCGCGCTGGCGTGCGATCTCGCCGAGCTGATCGACCAGGTCGTAGGTCTTGTCGGTGAGGTGTGGATCGACGAACCCGCCGCGGTCTGATTGCTTCTGACCAGCGGTCGCGCGCGTGTACTTGCCACTCAATACGCCGCTCTTGAGCGGCGACCAGGGCGTGATGCCCAAGCCGAGCTCGCGCGCCATGGGCACCAGCTCCTGCTCTACGCTGCGCTCGAGCAGTGAGTACTCGATCTGCAAGCCGATGAACTGAGACCAGCCGCGGAAGCGCGCCGTGATGTTGGCTTCAGCGATCTTCCATGCAGGCGTGTCGGACACGCCGAGGTAGCGCACCTTACCTGCGCGCACGAGATCGTCGAGCGCCGCCATGGTCTCGTCGATCGGCGTGTTCGTGTCCCAGCAGTGCAGCCAGTACAGGTCGATGTAATCGGTTTGTAAGCGGCGCAGCGAGTTCTCCGCGGCTGAGACGATCGCCTTGCGACCCGAGCCTCCGCCGTTGGGGTCGCCCGGATAGAGGTTGCCGCTGAACTTCGTGGCGATCACCAGGCGGTCGCGCTTGGCGCTGTGGCGACCGACGTGGTCGCCGATGATCTTCTCGGAGTGGCTGCGTGTGTAGAAGTTCGCGGTATCGATGAAGTTTCCGCCGAGCTCCACGAACCGGTCGATGATCTTCTGGGATTCTTCGACGCTGGAGCCCCAGCCGAGGTCTTCGCCAAAGGTCATCGCGCCGAGGCACAGGGGGCTGACGCGCAGGCCAGAGCGGCCGAGCGTCACATAGTGGTCGAGGGACATGCTGACTCCTGCTAGATTGTTCAAAGGACCAGGTAGTTCAATCCTGAACTTGTTTAAGGATAAACTATCTCCTCTGCAAGCCCCCGCCATGCCGAAAGTCGATCCCGCGAAAATCTGGTCACTGAACTACCGCCTGCTCACCGCAGTTATCACGCAGGTATCCGCGGAGATTGCGTCGCTTGGCCTCGAGGCCAAGGAGCTGTTCTTGCTAGCGGAGCTGGAGGGCCATCCGTATCCAGCTGAGTTGTCGGCATGCTTGTCCATGCCCAAGCCGACCGTCAGCGTATACGTCAAGCGGCTCGAAGCCGCGGGCTTCGTGCGTCGCGAGATCGATGCCGAAGACCTCCGCCGCCATAAGCTGCTGCTCACGCCAGCGGGTCGCAAAGTCATGACGCTGGGCGTCGCGCGCTTGTCCGAGGCCTTTGGCGAGCGGCTCGCCCGCCTGAGCGCGCGCGAGCAACTCGAGCTCAAGGAGCTGCTCGAAAAACTCAGCTAATCCCGTCGCCCGCGATGGTCAACGTTGTCGCTGGTGTAGTTTTCTGCTGGTCGGGTTCTCCCGTGGTGCGACGGTCCCGCAGCTGACAGCGTCGGACGGCTAGCCCATCCGTCAATCTCCGCAAGCGCTATCCCACAATCGCAGCTATCTTGTGGACATGGCGACCGACGACCCGGGACCTCCGGCAGTCCGAAGGCCCGCTCGATCGGACGCGGTGGGGGATCCGCACATTCGCGCGCAGGTGCGCGCCGAACAGGTGCGCACTTTGTACCGGCAGAGCGTGCCGGTGCTACTCGCCAATGTGATCAACGCCAGCATCCTCGTCTGGCTGCTGTGGGACGAGATGTCGCACGCTTTGCTCGTGCCCTGGCTCTCCGCCATGTCGCTGATGGCGCTGGTCCGGTTCGAGCTGCGTCGGCGCTACTGGCTCGGCGAGCCTGCGCGCGCTCTCGCCGAGCAGGAAACATGGGGGACACGTTTCACGTTCGGCTCGCTCAGCGCGGGTTTGCTCTGGGGTTTCGCGGGTTACGTGCTGATGCCGGACTCGCTGATGCTGCAGATGGTGATCGCGTTCGTGCTGGCCGGCATGGCAGCGGGCGCGACACTCACGCTGTCGTGCGTGATGCGCGCGTACGTCGCGTACTTGATTCCGTCGCTCACGCCGGCGTGCGCGCGCCTGTTCCTGTTCGGTGGCGCAGAGCACCTCGCGATGGGCGCGATGCTGGTGTTGTTCGTGTTGTCGCTGCTGATGGTCGGCCGGAACATCGGACGCACGCTCAATCAGGCGTTTCGCCTGCGCTTCGAAAACGCGGAGCTGCTCTCGCAAGTATCGGTCGCGCAAGCCTCGTTGGTCGATGCCAACGAAAGTCTCTTGCGCTCGAACGAGCAGCTCGAGCAGCGCGTGCGTCAGCGCACCGAGGAGTTGTGGGCGAGCGAGCGCAGGTTGTACGAGATCGTCAATGAGTCGCCCGACGCGATCGTAGTGTTCGACGAGTCCGCGCACTTGCTCACGGCGAATCCTGCTGCGGAGCGCATCGCGGGTCGGCCGATGGAAGCGCTGCTCGGTTTGCACTTCGCGCACAACGATCTGCTCGCGCCGCACGAGGTCACGCGCGCACAGGAGCTCTTTCAAGCTGTGCTCGATGGCGCCGGGCGCTGCGCGGAAGAGCTGCAGATCGTCCGGCCTGATGGTCAAGCCGCGATATTGGAGCTCACGCTGCGGCTCGTGCAGGGCAGCGACGGGCGGCGGCGCGTGCACAGCGTGATGCGCGATGTCAGCGAGCGACATCGCTTGCAGCGCATGAAAGAAGCCTTCGAGAGTCGGCTGCGCGAGGCCGAGCGGCTCGAGGCTGTCGGCATGTTGGCCGGTGGAGTCGCGCACGACTTCAACAACGTGCTCACGATGATCCTTGGTAACGTGGATTTGCTCGACACTTGGAATGGTGATCCGCACGCAAAGGCGCTGCTCGGCGAGATTCGCCACGGATCGCTGCAGGTCGCGAACCTGACCAAGCAGCTCTTGGCGTTCAGTCGGCAGCAGGTGCTCGACATCAAGCCGGCTGACCTCGCGCACGTGATGAGCAGCGCGCATGGTCTGTTCGAGCGCGCGCTAGGCGAGCGCATCCAGCTGATCGTGAGTCTGCCTGATGAGCCGATGGTGGTGCTGATCGATGCCACGCAGATCGAGCAAGCGATCCTAAATTTGCTCGTGAACGCGCGCCACGCGATGCCCGAGGGCGGCAGCGTGGCGGTCGATGTCAGCCGCGTGCCGCTGTATGCCGATCCTGCTTGGCCCGACGCCGAAGCGGGCGAATACGTGTTGCTTACGGTCTCCGATACCGGCACAGGCATGGACGAAGCCACGCGCAGCCGCGTGTTCGAGCCGTTCTTTACGACCAAGGAGCTCGGGCACGGTACAGGGCTCGGCTTGTCGAGTGTGCACGGCGTTGTGAAGCAAGCGGGCGGGCACATCCGCGTGGTCTCGCAACCTGGCCGAGGCAGTCGCTTCGAGATCGTGTTGCCGTGTCACGCCGCGCCCGCACAGCTGGGCATTCGCGAAGAGCCGCGCGTGTGGAGCCCGGGTTTTGGAACGGTGTTGGTCGTAGAAGATCAGGAGCAGGTGCGGCGCTCGCTCACGCGCTTGCTGCAAGATGCGGGGTACGAGGTCGAATCGGCGGAGAACGCCGAGCAGGCCATCGGCTTGGCGCGGCGGCGCGAAGGTCGCATCGATTTGCTCGTGACCGATGTGATCATGCCGGGAGTGAGTGGCATCGAGCTCAGCCGGCGCATGCGCGCGCTGTATCCGAGCCTCGCCGTGCTCTTGGTGTCTGGCTACGCGGGTGGCGAGATCAACCTACTCAGTGAGATCGGCGACAACGTGCAGTTCCTGCAGAAGCCGTTCGACGCTGTCAGCCTCACCTCCGCTGCGCGCGTCGTGCTCATGCAAGCGCGAGGCATGCAGTCAGCACGCAACGCAAGCCCCTCAGCGCGCGCTGCCGCGTCCACGGAGAGCTGAGGCTGCCCGTTAAACGTCGACGGCCCGACGCGAGGAGCTCGCACCGGGCCGCGGAGTTTGTGGGTGATGAATCAGAACGTCGCGGGCTTGTCAGCAGCTGACAGCTGCTGAACCTCGACGTGGCCGCCGCCTTGCAATAGCGCCTGTGCCTTCTGCCAGATCTCGCGACCTGCGTTGCGGTCAGCGCCCTGCACTGCGATCACGAAGTGATGACCCTGGACGCGCACATCGACGTCACGGACGTTCTGCGCGCGCAACGGATCGTTCGGGTGAGCCGCCGAGCTACCGGCCGCGTGGCATGAGAGCACACGCTCCAAGTACGGCTGGCTTACGCCCGCCTCGGCATCGACGTAAAGCTCCGCGCCCGTCACCTCACGAGGTTGGATTGCGCGTGCCAAAAAGCGTTGTGTGTAAAGGGGTTCAGCGTGCCGGACCCGCGCCAGGTCGTAGACTTGCGCGACCTGCTGGTCCAGGTTCTGCAACTGATTGCACGAAGCTCCGCGTGCAACCGTGCTCGAAGCCTGTTGAGTGGTCGCTCCGCACGCCGCTCCAGTGAAGATGACTGCAGCTACCAACCCCGACTTCAGAAATTTCATGGGTACCGCTCCTCTGTTTCTTTGTGGTTTCTATTCTGCTTCCAATACATAGCCCCTGCACAGTCTTGGGGCAAGTTGCCCCCGGATCTTTCTGAGGTAACCACGAGGAAAAAAAGTCGAAACGAGGAGCGGGCGAGGGCGAAATACGGCGCGGCTACACCCAGTACATGGGCGACGCTCAGACCGGCACGGGGAATCTCGCCTGGGTAACTTGGGGTTTGGCGGCGCTCGGCGCCCACCTTCTGCTCCTTTGGAGCGCGCCGAACACGCCGGTCGAGACCGTGCTCGCCGCCTCCACTACGGTCGCGTGGGAGAACGAGACCTGGGAAGCACTGGCCCCGAGCTCGCCCGCAAGCGACTCCACAGCCGCAGAGCCGGCAGCGATCGCCGCGCCGATGCCGGCGCAGCCAGCTGCCGCATCGGCCGCCCAAGCGCCTCGCACACGCAGCCGCGACGCTGTGGCGCGAACCGCGAAAGCTCCACAACACAACTCGCGAGCAGCCGCCGCCGAGCCCAGCTCAGATGAAGCAGGGGCCGTAGCACTCGATGCACGCGGTGAAGACGCGCAGGGCGCAGCCGCTTCGCAACGTCACGGAGATGACGGCGCGCTCAGCGAAACCGCCGACACGCATGCAGCTGGTAGCGGCACACGTACCGGCGCAAACGGCGCAGTCGGCGCAAACGGACAAGGCACAGGCGCACTGCTGCGCGGACCGCGCTTGCTCGCGACGAACGACCCATGCGCGGGCTTCTTTCCCGGTGCGGCACAAGCGAAGCACGGCCAGGTCCAACTCAGCATCGACGTCGACGCCCAAGGCCATCCGCACCCCTCGCAGACGTTGCTCGAGTTGCCCCTCGGCCAAGGCTTCGAAAGCGCCGCCAAAGCCTGCGCCGCGCACCTCCACTTCGCCCCAGCCCTCGACGCCCAAGGTCACCCCGTCAGTGCACGCGCCCGCATCGCACTACGCTTCGAACGCAGCTGACATTCCCTGCGCTTCTCATCTGACTGTTAGCTGACACTGCCTTGCGCAGGTTTGGCATGGCCGAGTGACCATTGCGCACGCGCCGCAATTCCTAGCGGGCGCGCCTGGCATTTGATGCTACTAACCGCGGCGAAGCGCGAGGGGCGCGGTAGAGAAGGGTTGTAGATTTGTCACCGGAAGGAACTGCGACGACGCATTCGTCGCAAGCGCTCGCGGGCCACCCCGGGGTATGGGTGGACGAGGACACGATTCGGCGCGCGGGCAGCAAGGGTGGGCAGCCGTGGCGCTAAAAGTCGAGGGCACGGAGACCGACTTCGATCACTTGTATCGGCTCTATGCCGGTGCTGCGTTTCGGCGCGCGCAGCGAATCCTCGGTAACTCCGCCGACGCGCACGAGATCGTCCACGACGTCTTTCTCTCTCTATTTGAGCGTCCGGAACAATTTGCGGCGAAAAGCGCCTTTGCCACGTTCCTATACAGCATGGTGACACACGCCTGCCTTAACCATCTGCGCAACCAGAGTAACCGGCGCCGCCTGCTCGAGGCCCACGCGCCGAGCGTATGCGTACCTTCCGAGTCAGCGACGCCTGAACAAGTCGTCGAGCTGCGCGCGCTGCTTCAGCGCATGCCGGAGCAGCTCGCTGAGCTCGCGATCTATCGCTACTTCGACTCGCTGCCGCAGAGCGACATCGCGCGCGTGCTGGGTTGCTCGAGCCGGCAAGTCACCAAGCTCCTGGAGCAGCTAGAGCGCTTCGTGGAGCGTCCAAAGGTCGCCGCATGCCCGAGCTAGATGCCCTAGAAGCAGATTGCCTGTCGGAGCTGGTGCTCGACGAGTGGTCCGCCGGTGAGCTGAGCCCCGCACAGGTCCAGCGCTGCGAGGCGCATCTCGCAGGCTGCGCTACATGTCGCGCGCGCAAGCTCGCGCTCGAGCAAGCCAACACCACGTTCTACAGCGAGGCCCCGAGCTTCGCAGCATTGAAGCGCTTGGCCCCCAAGCCGAAGCCCGCACGCTCGCTCGCCAACGTGCGTTGGCTGAGTGCGCCGCTCTTAGCTGCATGCGCAGCGCTCGCGTTCATCGCGGTGCGCCAGCCAGCACAGCCAGCGCCAGCGCTCGAGACGCGCAGCAAAGGCGCAGCACGCATCGGCTACTATGTGAAGCGGGGCGACGCGGTCACCCGCGGCGAGAGCGCGACAGCGGTCTATCCCCACGATGCCGTGCGCTTCGTGTACTCGGCGGACCGCGCGTATTTCCTCGCGATCTTCAGCGCGGACGCCAGTGGCGTCGGCGTGTACTTTCCGAACGGCCGCACAGCGCAGCCAATCGCGGCAGGGCAAGACATCGCGCTCGACTTCAGCGTCGAGCTCGACAACACGTTGGGACGCGAGCGCGTGACCGCGCTGTTCTGTCCCGAAGCCTTCGAGATCGAGCCCGTGCAGAGCGCTCTTTCTACTGGGTCCCCCCTGCCTGCGTTCGCTGCGAGTTGCGAGCGTGCAGGCTTCGAGTTGAACAAGCAACGGGCTCCATGACATTGCACATGGCTTTGCGCCTGCTGGTGTGCGCGCTCTTGTGTGCTCCAGCGATCGCGCACGCGGAAGTGAAGCGCTTCGCACTGGTCGCTGGCAATAACCACGGTCTAACAAGCGACATCACACTGCGCCACGCGATCGCTGACGCCGAGCGCGTCTCGAACGTGCTGAGCGAGATCGGCGGCTTCGCGCCGGAGAACATGTTGCTCTTGCGCGACGCGACCGCCGATGGTTTTCGCCAAGCGCTGACCACGATGTTCGATCGTATTCAAGCTCAAGGCTCGCGCGATTCGAGCTTATTGTTCCTGTACTACTCCGGGCACGCCGACGCTCAGGATCTGCATCTGCGCGAGAGCTTGTTCTCGATGAGCGAGCTCGGGCAGCTCGCGCGCAACGCGCCGACGGGCGTGCGGCTCGTGATCTTGGACGCGTGCCAGTCCGGTGCGTTGACGCGCGTCAAAGGCGGGCGCGTGCAACAAGCGTTTGCATTGCCGGACGAGCGCGAGCTGGGCGCGGGCGAAGTGTTTCTGACTGCGAGCGCCAGCAGCGAAGACGCACAAGAGTCCGATGAGCTGCGCGGCTCGTTCTTCACGCACGCGTTTGTCTCCGGCTTGCTCGGCGCCGCCGACGATGATCACGACGGTAGGGTCGCGCTCGAAGAGGCGTACCGCTACGCTTATCAATCTACATTGCGCGCAACCAGTCGCACGCGCAGCGGCTCGCAGCACCCGACCTATCACTACGACCTGCGCGGCGCGGGACACGTGATCCTGACTTGGCCGGAGCGCTTCGCACGCGAGCGCGCGGCGCTGCAGTTTCCCGAGGGCCTGAGCTTCTTGATCATGCGCGACTCTGCCGAAGGGCAAGTCGTGGCCGAGCTCTCCGAGCGTTCTCCGGCGCGCAGCTTGAGCCTGAGCGCTGGCGAGTACTTCGTGCGCGGCCGCGGCATTGACGTGCTCTACGAGGGCCGCGTCAGCGCTCCAGCGGCCAGCGTCACGCCGGTCGAGCTCGACAGCCTGGAGCGCGTCGAATACGCCAAGCTCGTGCGCAAAGGCCGCAGCGAACGCGTCGTCGCGCACAGCTTGGAAGCGGGCGTACGCGGACGCACGGTGCTTCCAGGTACATCCGTTCCGTGCGCCGGTGGCTTTATCGGCTACGGCGTCGACTTCGCGGACCTCGGTGCGCGTGCGCGCGTGGACTTCTGTGCTGCAGGCTTCGACAACGTGAGCGTGCAGGCGAACACGTATGTGTACGATCTCGATCTGCGGCTCTACCACGTGTGGGATCTCTCGAAATTCTTCCTAGAAATCGGCCTGGGCGGCGGCGCTAGCTTATGGACGCAACGCTTCGAGACTACGAACGTCGCTCCCCCACGCAGCTCGCTCGCACCGTACGTGTCGCTCGGAGCGGCAGTCGGCAGGGACTTCAGCGAAGGCTTCTACGTGAGCTTGGACATCGCTGGCGAGACGCACTTTCTCAGGGTGCGCGAGTCTGAATCGGCTCCAACCGAGCTTCAGGTCGGGTTTGCCGCGCGCGCTGCGCTGCTGGTGGGCCGCCGCTTCTAACGCGGTGACAGGCGCGGTTGCTCGTGCGAAGTTCTCGCGGATGACCGCCGCGCAAGCTCGCATGACGCTGGCTCGAGTGAGGAGCCAGCTGGGGACGATGTTGAAGTCCGAGGTGGCAGTGGCTTCGTTGGCGCGGATGGATCCACAACACGGCTCGTTTCGCAGCTTCGTCTCGCGCTCGATTTCGGTGCTGGACGTGCAGGGCGGCGCGATCGACTTGCGCAAGGGAGTATCGTCCACGTCCGATGTGCATGTGATGCGTTTGCGGCGCGGCAGCGTGCAGCTCGCGCACGCTGAGGGCTGCACCACTGTCGAAGCAGGGCAGTTCGTCGCCTATCGCGGCGCGCAGGCGATCCAGTTTCGGCACGAGCAAGACATCGACATGCTCGGCGTATTTCTGCCGGGCAGCGCGCTCGAGCGCTTTCTGCCCGATTGGGACGCGGCGGAGTTCGTGGTCTCGAACGACCGCGGGGAAGGTCGCTTGTCGTTCGACATCGCGCACGATCTGCTCGACTGCGCGGATCAGCTGCAAGATAAAGCGGCGGCCGAGGTCGTCGGTGAGACTGTTGCGCGTCTGCTCGCGCGTGCGCTCGCCAGCAACTCGCTCGCCGGAGCTGCGGAGCCTGCGGATCTGGCTGAGGCGCGCAGGCGCAGAGTGCGGCATTTCTGCCGCAAACACTTGAGCTCCCCGCACCTGTCGGTCGACGTCGTGGCGCGCGGAACGGGCCTGTCGCGCGCGGCGATTCACCGCTTGTTCCACGATCAATCGCACACGTTGATGCAGTGGGTGCAGCTGGAACGGCTCGAGGTTTGTCGGCGAGCGCTCACAGAGGCGAGCATGCAGCCAGCGACACTCACGGACATCGCGCTCGCGCACGGCTGGAAGAGCTCGGCTCATTTCAGTGCTGCATTCCGCCAGCGCTACGGGCAATCGCCGCGTGTTTACCGAGCGATGCTTCAAAGCGAGCGCGCGTTGCGCGTGGTGCGCCGCTGAGACTCTGAGACAAACGAGAGAGACGCAGCCACAAGCAGCGCAAACAGCGCTTGCTACAACCGCGGGCTACCCAGAAGGGAGCGGCCCCCGCATATGACACGCACTACGAGGTTGTCATCCACTTGGCTTTTGTTAGGCGCGTTGCAGCTAGCAGCGTGCGAGGACGATGAGGTCGAGCCCGCAGCGAGCAACGACGCTGGCGAGCACGACGCGCACAAGCCCGACGCTCACAGCGGCGAGCACAAAGACGCAGGCAAGGCTGCAGATGCCGCTGACGGCGCCCAATCCGCGGGCGCGAGCGACAACAAAGCGCCTGTCGAGTATCCCGAGCAATGGCAGACCATCTTCGTCGACGGCAATCCGTTGCCCGAAGGCTTTCAGTTTGGTCGCAAGAAGACGACGCTCGAAAAGGGCTCGACGTATCTCATGCAGACGCTACCGCTGCCGTGTGACGTCGAGTGGGATCGCGATATCCCCGTGACGTTGCGCGACGGCACAGTCATCTACGTGGATGTGCTGACGCCGCCCAACTACAAAGACAAGTTGCCTGCGATCATGGCGTGGAGCCCGTACGGCAAGACCATGCCGTCGAACGGGCCGACCAGTGTGCCGCTCGAGTGGTTCTCGGGCATCGCGAAGTTCGAAGGGCCCGACGCTGCGTTTTGGATCTGTCACGACTACGCGATCGTCAATGTGGACACACGTGGAGCGTTCAAGTCGGGCGGTGATCTGCAGGTGTTCGGGCAGGTCGATGCTGGCGACGGCTACGATGTCGTGGAGTGGATCGCCGAGCAACCTTGGAGCAACGGCTCGATCGGTATGCACGGCGCATCTTGGTTATCGATCGCGCAGTGGAACATCGCAGCGAGCAACCCTCCGCACTTGAAAGCGATCTCGCCGTGGAACGGGCAGAGCGATCTGTACCGCAACAGCATCGTGCAGGGTGGTATCCCGGATACCGAGTTCAGCACGCGCGTGGGCTCGCGCATGGTCAGCGAAAACAAGGTGGAGAGCACCGTGGGCAGGCTCGCCGACCATCCGCTTTGGGATGAATACTGGGCCGACAAACGACCGAAGGTGGAGAACATCCAAGCTGCGGCGTACGTCGGCGCGGACATCGCGACTGCGCTGCATACCGCCGGGACGATCGATGCGTTCCGCCGCTTGGGCACGAAGAACAAGTGGCTGCGCGTGAACAACACCAACGAATGGTACGACCAGTACACGCCGGAAAACCAAGAGGACCTGCTGCGCTTCTTCGATCATTTCTTGAAGGGCGAGGACAATGGCTGGACCGACACGCCAGAGGTGCGCGTGGCGGTGATGGATCCAGGCGGCGAGGACAAGGTCAATGTTCCCTACGAGAGCTGGCCGTTGCCTGGTACCGAGTACCGCAAGCTGTACTTGAGCCCGGAGAACGAGGAGCGCGGAACGTTCGCGGACAAAGCGCCGAGTGACGAGGCCGTAGTCCAGTATGACGCCGAGAGCGGCGAGACCACATTTACGATCACGTTCCAAGAAGACACGCAGATCGTCGGTCACGCGATCGCGCGCCTGTTCGTCGAAGCCGATGGCAACGATGACTTGGATGTGTTCGCGTTGGTCGAGAAGCTCGACGCAGAGGACAACGGGCTCTTGCCGTCTGAGCTCGCAAAGGCGTATTTCCCAATGCCGCCGCCAGGTGTTCCGGGTCGGCTGCGTGCGTCGATGCGCGAGCTCGACAACGATTTGTCCACGGACTACTTGCCCGTGCACAAGTTCAAGACGGTGAAGAAGCTAGCGAAGGACGAGATCGTTGCGCTCGACATCGCGATGATGCCTACGGCGCTGCGCTGGCACACAGGTGAGAAGCTGCGGTTGACGATCGCAGGTCGGTTCGTGCGAGGCGCAGGGTTGCCGCTCACCACGCTGAACAAGGGCAAGCACATTATCCACAGTGGCGGGGAGCGTGCGTCGTACTTGCAGTTGCCTGTTGTTCCCTGGACGAAGTAAGCAGCAAAGACTCCCAGAGCGTCGAGCGACGCTCTGGGACGTCAACGAACGTGGTCGCCACCGTGGCGTGATCGTGGCAGTGGACGGTTGCTCACGATCTCGATCACGTTGTTAGTTGCCTGTGCAGGCTCGGCAGAGTGTGTCGAGGCAGAAGCGGGGGGCGAAGGCTTGGCCTAGTACGGATGTGGGGTCGAGCGAGATGACTCGGATCAGTGCAGCATCCGTGGTGCCCGCTGCGCTCTCGATCTCCGCTCGACAGGGGCCGTCGGCTTCGCCCGTTCCGCAAGCAGCAGCGTCCGCGCTGCCGCAGTAACACTCTGTGCCGAAGCACCGCGATGCCACCGCGCATTTGAGCACGTCGCTGCACGCTGTCCGGGTGCGCTCATCCGGTGCGGTGAGGCATGTGACGATCTCCGGCGCGCAGCCGGCGCATGCGCACTCGGTGCACGCTTCTGTGGGCGGCTGAAACAGCACTTCACAGCGATCCCGGGCCGTCTCTTGAGCGCAACGCGCCGAGCAGCCGTCGCCAGCGCGCACGTTGCCGTCGTCGCACTGTTCTTCGCCTTCGAGCTTGCCATTGCCACATGCGGCGACGCAGTCGCTGTCGCTGTTGGCGTTCGCGCCCGTCGGACAGCAACCATCCTCGGAGCGTGGCTGTGTGATCCGCAGGTGCGTGCAGCGCACGTTGCACGTCGCTGCAGAGCCGGTCTGCACGTCGTTCGTGCACACATCGCCATCGTCGCAGCTCTCGGGGCAACGCGGCGAAGCATCGCGCTCGCACGTCTCGTTCTCTTCCAGCCGACCGTTGCCACAGTCGGCAGAGCAGTCCGAGTCGTTCATCGAGACGCAGCCACTCGGGCAACAGTCATCGCCGTTTCGGCAGTTCGTCAGCGCCGTCAGCTTGCACTTGCTGCTGCAAGACTCCGCCGAACCGCTGCTCTCGACCACCAAGCAGCGGTCTTCCGTCGCGCAGGCCGCGCAGCTACCCGGCGGATCGCAGGTCTCGTCGCTCTCGACGATCTCATTGCCGCACTGACTTGGGCAGTCCTCATCGACCGTGGCATTGGCGCCGGTCGGGCAACACGCATCCGCTTCGCCCACCTTGGTGATCTGCCGCTCCGTGCACTGTTGCATGCAGTCTTCGCCGCTGATGCTGCGCACCACGCACGGATCATCGCTGGGACAAGACGTCGGACAGGCGCCCGAGCTCTCGCCGGCGATGCTTGGATCGCACAGCTCAGTGCCGGTGAGCAGGCCATCGCCGCAGTCCGCATCACATTCTGCAAGCGGCCGGTCCGGCGGACAACACTCGACCAGCGGCGGCACAGTGGCTGCCGCTCCTGGCGTCATCGCAGCGGCATCGAAGCCGATCGCGAAGCTGATGGCGTCGCAGCTCGGCTGCCCTTCCGAGCTCGTATTCTCATCGGCGACGATGTCTACGCTCTCTTCCACGTAGCCAACCAAGTCGGCGTACAGCGGCCCCTCGCACAAGCCCTGCTCACGGAACGTGCGCACGAAGTCGCTCTTGCGGATGCGCCCGCCGATCAAGCCGTCGCTGATGCCCCACGATCCGTTCTGCGAACGCGTCAGCTTGCCGGTCCAGATCGAACGATGCAGCGTGAGCGAGAAGCCGCGATAGCTCGCGCCGTCGCCCGTAAAGCGCAGCGCCACATCCGCCGGGAACGTCGCGACCAGATAACCCTCGCGCACATAGGCGTTGGCGTCGCGCATGCTCGAGTCGGGCAGCTCACCGGGCGTCTCGATCTCGCCGCGCAGAGCGGCAGTGTCGATCCGCCATGCGCCCGACTGGCGCCAGTGCGGGTAGCGCGTGTCGAAGTCGTCGACTGGACAGCTCCACGGTGGCAGTGCCTCCAAGCCCGCGCCAGCATACAGATCGAGCCGCACCTTCGCGTCGTTGGATTGGCCGTTGTAGCCCGACACGCGCATAACGACGCTGTAGTCGCCGCGCCAAAGCCCACAGTTCACGCGCTCGTGCTTGAGTCCGAAGCGATCCCCGACCTCGGGCATGGCCGCTGCGATCGCGTGCAAGCTGCCGAAGCTGTTGTCCCGGCACAGCTCACCATCGAACGGGATGCGCGCCGTAGTGCCGCGACAGCTCAGCTGGTCCTGCACATCGCGACAGGTTGCAGAGTTCGTGCACGTGCCATCGAGATCGAAGCCGTACTGCTGCCAGGTCAGCTCGTCGCCGCCGACACTCGAGGTTTCGCCCAGCTGTGTGCGGAACCAGCCGAGATAGAGATCTTTGATCGAGCTGGCATCTGGATCGTCGTCCTTCGGACGCTGCATCGGCGAGGGCGCACCGCTGCTCTCACAGCCATCGGGTTGTTGATCGCTCCACCAACAGCGCCCGTGCTGACAGTCTGCCCCGGGTGGATCCTTCACACGCCCACCGCCGGCATCCGGCGAATCCTCGACCGCGTCCTCGCGGCCTCCGGGTGAACCCATGACGAGCGACTCGTTGTAGACGCTGCAGCCGCTCAGCGCGGCGAACGTCGAAGCAAGCGCAAACACCCAGAGCCTGACAACCAAGCCTGACATGGAGGCGTTTTCCGCTCCTGTTACGATGGAGCAGACTGATGTCCTCAGCCTGCGCAGCCCGCCGCTACGATATCCAACAATCTTGGCGCAGCAAGCGCTGTCGCAATCGCAACGCCGCGCGTAGCGGCCGTCTCGCGCGCATGAGCGCAATGCGAGCTGAAGCTAAGACGCCAACCGAGGACGTTTCGCACAGGCTCGAGCTGGTCGCTCGGCCAGAACACGCAGCCAACAGCTGCTACGGTCCGAGCGGGAAGCGCCCGGTGGTCGTGCTGCCACGCGACGCGGGCTTAATGTACGCGGTGGTGATCATGCCCGCGCGGATCAGCATCGTGACCTTGTTGACGATCAGCCCGGTCTTCACCTCGGTGGCTGTGATCTCCACAGGACCTGCGGGCAAGTTCGCAAAACCGCCGTCGCCCTCGGGCGGGGTCTCCGACGCCGAGGTCGTGGGGATCTGATCGATCACGTAGAACTCGGTCGAGCCCATGTCGGCTTGCGGGCTGGAGAACCTGACCCCTGCCAGCGCCAAGCCCTGACAATCCTCGATGATCAGCATCGCGTGACCGCGCTCGCGATCGACGGATGTCCCGAGCGCGAGCGCAAGGCCACCGAACGATCCGTTCGGAACGAGCGGGAAGTTGGAGAACCGGCCGTCCGCAGGCAGGAGCGCAGGCATGAAATACATCGCCGGCACGTAGTCGGTGCGCTCGGTCTGCTGCATGTAACCTGCGAAGTTCGCGGGCACAGTCAGCTTGGCTTCGCCCTCCATGTTGGTCCGGACCATCGCGATCGGGTTCATGCAGGTGTAGTCGAGCTTGTTGCACGCGACGATCGGCACATCGGCCAGGTAGCGCAGCGCCAGCGCGTCGATCACCGGTAAGGTCAGCTCGCGCATGTCTGACGCTGAAGCTGGTGGCGGCGGGTCGCAGCGCCACTTCGGGTTGGGCTCACACTGCCTATCCTGACAGCGCCCGCCCACAAACTCCGGTCCGCGCATCACGCATTCGTCATCGGTCGTGCACTCAGTCGGCGGGTCCCAACAGCGACCTTCGACGCATTGGCCATCCGCGATACCGATCGCGCTGCAGTCAGCGTCCGCCTTGCACTCGCAGTTTGGACCCTCACACGGCGTGCCCGCACCCGATGTGCCCGAGGTTCCCGTGACGATGCCGCCGTCGTCATCGGGGAGCCGTTCGATGCTACCGCTGCTGCCGCGGGGAGGTCGATCGTTGCTGCGGCCGGGACCAACACCTGCCACGCCCGTGCTCGGCCCTTGCGTCTCGTTTCCCGTCGGCGGAGCTGCATCGCCGCCGAGCCCTGCGCTGGGCGTCGCGGGAAGCGTTTCCATGCTCATCGTCATGGAGCTGGGTGACCGCGTGATCGGCTGACAGACGCTGTCGATGCAAGTGCCGTCCAGCAGCCCGACTGCGCGACAGTCCGAGTCGGTGGAGCACTGCGTGCGCCCGGAGTCGAACAGAACGGTGCAACCGCTCGTGCTGCACACGAGCGCGAGGCTCCATAAAGGTGCTGACCGCCACAGTTGCACTAGCCTGTTTTGTCTACATGCCACTCGGGCGCGCGACCGGAGTGACAGAAGCGACATCAAACGTTTCATCGCTATCAAGGTCTGCATCGTACGACCTCGTATGTAGCCCCTCGTGTAGCACGAAGTTTGAGGGCGGAGGAGAATTGGCTCGCGCACTCCAGAGTGGGATGCGCGCGGGTGATTGGGAGTAGCAGTGTTAAGGACAGTAAGGTAGCGCACCGATTTCATGACGCATGCCTCCCAACGGCTCGACACAACTCCGCTGATAGCTCTCAGACAAAAAACGAAGACCGCGCGGAAGCTCAGCTTTTGGCGCGCATGGCTGCCTTGGTTAATCAACGCGGGGTGCGGGGCAAGCTCCGCGACTCCCGACCTCCGGTTCGCGGGATCGAGAATCAGTGTTGAGCTGCTTGCGCGATCTCCATCACCCGCCCGATCAGTGGCGCGGGATACAAGCGTTGGGTGAGGCGTTTTCGAACTGACGCGAACGCCGCTTCAAATGCCTTCTGCCCTTCCGGCGTAAAGGCGTTGGCGGTGTAGCCGCGCTCGAGCAAGCGCCGCAGCGCGCCCTGATCCGAGCGCCGGGTCCGGAGGTTTTCCTGCTCGCTGTTGCGTTGCGCGAGCTTCACGACTTCCTGCTGGATCTGTGGGCTGAGCTTGCCGAACGTGCTCTTGTTCATGACCCACGCGCCCATCAGCATGCCGTGGGCATCCTGCGTGACGTGCTTCAAGCCCGTGTTGTGCCATTGCAGCGCGACGTAGGCGAGCGAGGTGCTCTCCACCAAGTCGATCATCTTCGTGCTGAGCGCGCCGAACACCTCGGGCAGACCGAGCGGCACGGGGCTCGCACCGATGGTGCGCCAGGTCTCCTGCGCGACGGGGCTCTGCGGCCACAGCCATGGGCGCATGCGCTTGATGTCGTCGGGATGGCGCACGGGCTCGCGCGAGAAGTAGCGGTATTCGCCAGCTTCACCCCAGGATATGAGCTTGTAGTTGTTCTTGTCGAACAGCTCGTTGAACTCGGGCAGCACGGCGCGTGTCACCGCTTCCAGCTGCACATAGTTCGAGATTACGCCGGGTGCGCGCAGCACGTTGACCTCAGGCACCATCAAGCCGAGCCCATCGGAGGTGACCATGGCAGCGTCGAGCTGACCGATCTTCATCTTGCGGATCACGTCCGACTCGTCGCCCGCGACGCCGCTGCTGTACACCTCGAAGCCGACTTCACCCCCGGACAGCTGCCGGATGTTTTGGTCGAGCTCCTCGAACGCGCGCAAGAAGGGCGATGCCTTGGGCGCGAGCGTGGCCACGCGGATCACGAGCATCTGCGCGGCTTGCGTGCGCTTGACCTCGCTAGGCAACACGCACAAAGCCATGGCGAGCCCCAGCACCAAAATCCCGCGCGTTTTGTAGTTACGCATGCTTGTGCCCTTTTCTAGCTCAAGAACCGTGATCCACGAGCGCGCGCGGATGTGTCTGCAGGAGCAGCTCCGCATGCCGCCGCGCGATCTTATTGTCCAAGCGTGTCTTTGCGCCCTGGTCTTCCGGCGCGATGACTTCGTCGAGCAGCGTGAAGAACAGCTTGCGATCACCTGTGGTGAGCGCGTACAGCTTCGCGTAGTTCAGCTGCACCGTATGCGACTTGCGCTCCGTGAGCTTCAGCGCGCGTTCGAAGTGGCCCTTTGCCTGCTCCGGATTGCCGCCGTATTCCGCAGGCGTCTGCGCCAAGAGACCGCCAAGAAACACCAGCGACGCTCCACCTTGATAGCTCGGCTCCACGGCGACGATGTGCTCGATCAGCGTGCGTACGGCAGGCACGTCGATCGCTTGGTCCATCTGGTCGGTGACACCGAGCACCGAGCCCCACGCCATGCCTGTCCAGAATACTGGCGCGAGGTCTTCCTTACTCGAATACTCGCGCTCCAGATACTGCTTGAGCTGCGCAGGCTCGCCCAGGAGCTTCTCGTCGATCGCGCCGTCGCGCTTACGCAGGGTGGACAACGCCAAGTCTCGCGCGCGCCGGTACAAGAGCTCAGCGCGTGCGCGCAGCCGCTCGGCCTTGTCGAACTGTTTGGCGGCGCGCGCTTCAGCGAGATCGAGCTCGACCCAGCCGAACGCATGACCGATGTAGGTCGACGCCAGCGCGAGCGTCAGCGGCTCGTTGTCAGGGCTCACAGCGTGCATCGCTTCCAGCTGCATGATCGCGGACGCCGTGCCGGCGCGCGCGATCTCGTAGTCCCAGAAGCCACGCATGTAATCCGAGCTGGCCGCCGCGATGTTGCCAGCCTGATCGGCTGCAATGCGGTTGAGGTTGCAGCCTGCGAACAGAACTGACGTGGCGCTCAAACAGACTAACCACGCGTGCTTGATTGCTAACATAAGACGCGTCTACCCCAGCTACGTACTGAATCGCCCGTATAGCACAGGCGCTTCACGAGTCAGTTACAGATCACATGCATGTGGCTTCAAGGTCACATGCTCGATCGCGGGACGTGCTCGAACTTTATGCTAAGTGCATGTGCGCGAGATTACATTCCACTCATGCAGCCCGCTGACGAACGCAGCTTTCGCGTGCGCTTCGCGCTTAGCGCGCGAAGTGATCGATCCTGTCACTTGAAATGCGCGCTCATCGCCTTTAAGTCATGTCTCAGTATGTCGTCCATATCAGTTCATGATCGTAGCGCCGCGCGAGCGTATGATCGTCGCGCTTGGCTCTGCTTGTTGCTAGTCGCAAGTGCGGGAACCCAAGGTTGTCTACGCAGTAACGACACCGTGTTACAGCCCGATACTGACACTTCTGCTAACAGTGTGGAGGCGACGCCGAGCACCAGTGGCAAGAGTGGGAGCTCGAGCACTGCGAGCGCGGGCGGCACGGGTGGCGCGGTTGCAACAACGAGCGCGCGCGCTGACACTGGAAATCGCGCCGGCGCTTCTGGCGGCGGCGCGAACAGTCGAAGCACGGAAAACGCGCAGAGCGGCGGAACGGGTGGGGCTTCGGGATCCGGATCACCGAGCAGCGCCAGCACGAACGCAGCGGGTATGAGCGCCGCAGTGAACGCTGGCACGGGTGGCGCGAACGCTGGCAGCGGCGGCGAGCCTAACAGTGCAGGCAGTGCTGGCAGCGCAGAGCCCGCTGGTGCACAAGACGCCGATTGCGACCTCACCGGTATTTGGATCGCGCGGCAGATTACTGTGAACGAAGCGATCGGCGTGCAGGCGTTCAGCAACAACTGGTACTACCTCGAATACAAGCAGAGCGGCACCACTGTCGAGGTGACGAAACATTTCGACTGTGGGATCGAGATAGTGGGTGCTGTCTCAGTGGTCTTGCCTCGCAGCGCGGTGCAAGCGCAGCTGACACGCAATCAGCAAGCGGGACGTAAGTTGACTATGAGTAAGGATGGGGCGTCCTGCCGCCTCGAAACGAAGCGCTTCTGGAGCATTCGAGGCGCCGAAGAGCTGCCTTATCTGCAGGATGGTGTTCGCGACTCGGAGGCTAACATCCGCGATCTGACGACGTCCTTGCCGCTGCCGACGAAGGACAACACGGCAGGCGCGATAGATCCAGATGGCGATGGCAAGCTGGGCCTGGCATTCGAGATCTCGGGTCTATTGTCAGGAACGCGCAACTCGGTACAGCGCGACTGGACGCGTTGGTTCACCGACCCTGGTTATGAATTCCCAGCGGGCATGGATTGGACAGACGACGTGCGGATCCGCGCTGACTTCGACAATGAAGAGAGCGTGTTGGATCCGGCCGAGGGTCTCTTGACCTCCGGAAGCACACCGGCCCGCGAAGCCAAGCATGCGACCACGCTGCGCTTCTTGGGCAGAGATGCGACCGACCCGCGCGCACAAGCGCTGATCAAACAAGATCAAGTCGACACTTGTTTCGCCGTCCAGGATGCGCTGCCTGCCCAGGAGCTTTAGGAAGTGAGAAGTCAGCCAGCCTCGATCCTGTTCGTGGTGCTTTGCTTGCTGTCCAGTCCCGCGGGTGCATCGCCACCGTTCGAGCTGAGCGGCTCGACGCTGGGCAGTGGTGGCATGTCAGCGCGCGCCAGCGGCGCAGACGCGGCATCCAGTTACTTCAACCCGGCTCGGCTCACGCGCGCCGACAATGGGTTGCAGCTCGGCTGGTTCGTTTTGAATGACGCGATCGATGTCACGCTGTACGCCCGGTCGCGCGCGCAGGATGTTCCCTCGCTGGCTCTTAACGAGTTCGAGGGGAACTTTCCTGCATTGCCGACGGAATGGATCGACCGAGGTTGCGACCCAACGCAAGGCGGCCGTTGCGTAAGCAAGCTGGCCGCGCGGCCGCGCCAATCAGCAGGATCGAGCGGCAACGTCACCGCGTATCAGGTGTTCGGCTTGGTGCAACGGATCGTGGATCGCTGGCTGACGCTCGGTGTGTACGGCATGGTGCCGTTCGATTCCTTCATGCAAGGCCGCTCGTTTTTCTCCGACGAGCGCGAGCAGTACTTTTCGAACAGCTTGCATCCCGAACGCTATTCGGACCGACTCACTGCCATGGCGCTGGCGTTCGGTGCCGGCAGTCAGATCACGAAGTGGTTGTCGATCGGTGTCGGCGTCACGCTCAGCCTGACCAACTCCGCGGATGCGGGCACGTACGTCGGCAACAGCGCGATGATCCCTGAGACCTTGCTCCTGAACACGAAGGTCAAAGTGTCCACGGGCGTTGCCCCTAACTTTGGTGCGGTGCTGACGCCTATCGACGGGCTCGACATCAGTCTGACTGTTCACACGCCGCAGAAGCTGGAGATCATCACAGGCTTCGCCACGTTCTTGCCGAACGGCGACCTGCAGCGCGCCGACCGCACCGCCGTGTTGGCCTGGGAGCCGTGGATGATTTCGCTGGGCGCACAGTTTGATTTCTTGCGCTCCGAGACGCATCGGCTGGGTGTGGTGCTGACAGCGAATGACCAGGTTTGGTCACAATACCGCGACCGTCAGAATGCCCGCCCGTTGCAAGGTTACGAGTGGTCCAATGTCCTGCATGTGACAGCTGGCTTGCGTTACAGCTACGCGCAGCGCATCACCAGCTTCTTGGATGGGGTGTACGCACCGTCACCAGTGCCACTGCAGACGGGTCGTACCAACTATGTCGATAACGATCGCTACGCGATTGCTGCCGGCGCAACTTATCAATTCAGTATTCCCGACACAAAGCTCCAGGTTCGCCTCGGTTTGCAGGGACAGGTGCACATCCTCCCGGAACGTGCACAAAAGAAGCTCGACCCGACCGCGGCGCAGTTCGCGGGCGAGCGCTTTTCGCAGCTCGTGCAGGACGAGTGGGTCGACGGCGCGATGAACAGCCGCGGTGATGTCTACCAAGAGTCGATCGGTTTGCAGACTAACAACCCGGGCTGGCCGGGCTTCAGCTCGCGCGGGTTGATTCTTGGCGCGGGTGTTAACGCCTCGCTGCTCTACTGACTGTCAGACTACAACTGCCATCCGTCGGATGTGACTGTCGAAGGGTGTCCGATCTGTGCGCGTCGCAAAGCGATAGACTGGCAATGGGAGCCGCTGCTATATCCGGGCGCGATGTTCACAGTCATAGAACCGTCCACCTCATTTGTCCCCGAGGGCGGACGACGTTTGCGCGACGCGCTCGAGGCGCTCGCTGCATTGCTGAAGGACCCGAACGACACGGCGCAGGGCTTCCGTCTGCTCGAAGCGCTCGATCCGCTGATCCATCACCGCGAGCTCGCGCTGATGCGGGCCGCGCCGCGTGGGCTTCAGTTGCTCGCCGAGCAGCCCAGGCTGCTGCACGTGTTGCGAGACACCGCTGCGCTCGATGCCTTGCCCGAAGGCAGTCTCGGTCGCGCATACCGCGCCTGGTGCGAGAGTGAAGGCATTCATCCAGACGGCTTCGTCGCGATCGGTGAGGCAGGCTCAGAGGCGCACGCGATCGAAGACAGTCACGTCCGCTACGCGGCCTATCGTCACCGCGACAGTCATGACTTATGGCACGTCGTGTACGGTTGCCGCGCCGATCTGCTCGGGGAAGCCGCGATCCTCGGCTTTACCTTGGGGCAAACGCGCTCGCCAGGCATGGCCGTGCTCTTGGCCTTTGGGCTCATGCACTCGTTCACGATCGGGTGGAAGCAGGGCGCCAGGATGCGCCAGCTCGCGTGGCGCGGCTTGCAGGATGGCATGCGCGCGCGATCACTTGCGCCCGCACCTTGGGAAGAGTGGTTAGCGCGACCGCTCGCAGAGGTGAGGGCAGAGCTGGGCATTGCGGATGTTCCGAGCTATACGCCTACTTACGCGCCGAAAAAGCACGAGTGACCGAAGCCTCAGCATTTAGATCGGTTACGAAAGACAGAGAGGGCGAAGTGCCGCAGACCAGTTACATCAGTTGGATCCCCGCGCCTCAGAACATCAAGCGCATCGGCAAGATCCACACCTGGCTCTACACAAAGACAGGCGGTTTGATTGGCAGCCGGCTCGATGGCATGGACGTGCTGTTGCTCACGACGATCGGTCACCGCTCGGGGGATCCGCGCTGCGTGCCGCTGCCGTACTTCACCGTCGCGGGCCGCTTGATCGTGGTGGCTTCGTTCGGTGGCAACGCAAAGAACCCGGCGTGGATCGCAAACATCAAGCAGCAGCCCGAAGTGAAGGTGCAGCGCGGACGCAAGCGCTGGGACGCTCGAGCCCGCATCTCAGAGGGCGACGAGCGCACCGAGATCTGGAACGGGCTCACGCACGAGTTCCCGCGCTACGCGAACTATCAAACGCGTACAGACCGTTTGATCCCACTGGTAGTGATCGAGCCCCCCGATCCAGCCATCTGACTCCTCCGAGCCCGAGCCCGACTCTGCCTTTCGCACCGCACAGTCAGAGCTGAGCGGCAAGCCTCTCTGCAGCCGCCGCCCACGGCTGCATGCCAACCTCCAGCGCTCTACCGCGCGCCTCCGCGATCAGAGTCGCTGCGTCCTTCTCTCTGCCAATGCGAAGCCACAAACGCGCGAGCGCGAGCTGCGAGCGAATGGTCTCCGGCACGTGACCAAACTCTTTGTTTTGTGTCACAGCCCGCGTGAGGTGCTGTTCAGCTTCAGCGTGACGCCCGAGACGCAGCGTGAGCTCGCCGAGCGCGCGACCGCACGCGCCCCAGCCGATCAACGCACCGTCTTGGATGCAGTATTGCGCGCGCGGCAAGAGCAGGTCGTAGACGATCTGAGCGTCACTTGCATCGCCGAGCTCCACACACACGTCGGCGAGCCGCGCGAGCGTCTCCGGCTTGATCGGAACCGCGCGGCCGTCGAGCTGCGGTTGAAAGGTCGTCGCTCGCAGCGGCGCATAGTGCTGCGCGGCCGCAGTAAGGTCTCCGCGCTCGAGCGCAAACTGTGCTTTAAAAAGCGCACAAAACCAGCGCTGCCCCGGTGACTCGCGCAGCGCCTGATCGATCAGCGGCTCGAGCTCCGCGCTGTGTCCGCGGTACCAAAACAGTTGGTTCAGCATGTAGAACGCGTTGTTCTCGCCGCGCTTGGCGATGGTCAGGCCGCGGCGTCGCGCTTCATTGCCGAGCGCGATGATCAGCTCGCGCGCTTCGGCGAGCTGCCCGCGAATCACAGCCATCGTGATCGGCGCGCATAACGCAGTTGCGACGTACGCAGTCAAGCGCGCGCCCATGCGACCTACGCGATCGGGGTGAGGGAGCAGCTCGACCAGCTGCGTGAGCTGATGTGCCGTCTCGGCGTAGCCTCGGAGATCGCCCTGCATCAAACGCCCGCCGAGCGCGAGGATCAAGCCTTCGACGCGCGGGCGCAGCTCGAGCGCGGGATCGCGTAGCGACTGCCAGAACTCAGCCAACATGACGTTCGCCTGTTCGGGCCGAGCGGTCGCGCGCAACGCAGACAGCCACATGCGCCGCGCGGCATCGCGCTCCTCCGGCGCGAGCTCCAGCGCGATCTGTGCGGATTCAGTGTACGCGTCGAGCGGACCTGCTTCGGCACGCATCCAGCAGCGCACGGCGGCGAGCCGATACGCGAGCTCACCGATCAGCCGCGAGGCATCGTGATCGACCTCGGCGAGCAGCGCATCCCACGCTTCATCGGCCAGCGCGCGCGCGAACGGGCGCAGATACGCAGTGCGCAAGTCGATCACCGACTCGTCACCCATGGCGTTGCCGATCGCGGCTTCCGCGAGCAAGCGCGTCGAGCCCGCGCGGCGTGCACGTTCGGCCGCTTGCTGGAATGCACGCTCGACATCGGACTCCCCGTCGTCGGCGGCCCAGCGCGCCTTGGCCCAGAGCAGCGTGAGCTCTGCGGCTGCTTCCGAGCGATCGGTTGGATCGAGCAGCTTCACTGCGCGACCGAGCTGCAGCGCCGCGCGATCGTACGACTGCTGCGCGAGCGCTTCGCGACCGGCTTGCTCGCACAGACGCCGGCGCTCCGCGGCTTCGACGAGTGGCCCGGCTTCGAATGCGTGCACGGCCAGCGCGCCGTCCCATGCAGCAGCGTTGCTGCGCGCAGACAGCTCGCGCAGCGCGGCGTGATGAAGCGCTTGCCGTTCTGCTGGACCAACCTGCGCCGCGATTACATCGCACAACACTGCGTGGCTGAACTGCAAGCGCTCTGGCCGACCGGGCGACGTACGCAGCACGCCAACTTGCCGCGCGGGCTCGAGCTCACGCAGCAGGATCTCGGTGGTGGGCAGCGAGGTCGCCGCGCGCAGCAGCGCGATGTCCAAGTCGCGACCCAACACCGCAGCTTGCACCAAGCGTCGCTGCGTTGCCGCTGGCAGCAGCGCGACCCGCTGCGCGACGATGTGGCTCAGGCTCGGCGGTAGCACGCGATCGAACGGCGTGTCGGTCGCGAGCGCGTGACGCAGCAGCTCGTGCACGTACAGGGCGTTGCCAGCAGTCAGGCGTTGCAGTGCTTGTGCTGAGTGCAGATCCGAGCTGGGATAACCGAGCTGGCTCAGCAAGCTCTCGATCGCAGGCAGGCCTAGCGCTTCGAGGTGCAGCGCGATCGTGCCTTCGCGACCACTCGTGCGCCCGATCAGCTGGCTGAGCGCGCGTCCGGATGCGACCGCTTCTGGACGATAGCTGGCGATCACGTGCAGATCGCGCTGGCGTGCGGTGCGCGAGAGCGTGTCGAGCAGCGCGACGCTCGCTTCGTCGGCCCAGTGCACGTCCTCGATCGCGATCAAGAGCGGCCGCACACCTGACAAGTGGCGCAACAGCTCGGCGAAGCTCTCATACAGCTCGAAGCCGATGCCGCGCACATGCCGGGACGCACCCTCCGGCGCTTGTGAGGCTGGCGCGCGGCGCTGCAGCTCGGGCATGCCACGCAGCGCAGGCAGAGACTCTGCGAAGCTCAATGTGTGCGCGCGAAACTCCGGCGCACGTGCGAGCTGCGCCGCGATCTCGCGAAAGGGCCAGAGCGCCGGCTGATCCAAGCCCGCATGACAATTACCTAACACCCAGCGCGCGCCGCCCACATCTTTGGCGCGCAGACGCGCGAGCAGACTGCTCTTGCCTGCGCCCGCATCGCCGCTGATGAAGCACAAGCCGCCGGGCGTCTCTGATAGCCAGCGCCGCAGTTGTTCGAGCTCGCGTTCGCGGCCGACGAATGGCCATTGCCCGCTAGGCGCTTCCATCTCCCCACTGGGCGGCGCAGGCAGGTCGGTGACCAACTCCACCGGCGCGACGAACACGTAGCCGAGGCCCTTGCGCGTGCGGATCATCGCTTGACCCGCGCCGGTGTCGCCGAGCGCGCGCCGCAGATCGTTGATGATGCGGCGCAGCGCGCCTTCGCCTACATGCGCATCGGGCCAGAGCTTTTGCCGCAGCTCTGCAACGCTCGCCAGCTTGCCCGGTCGCGTGACCAGAAATTCTAAACAGTCGAAGACTTTGGGCTCGAGCGGAACCTCAGCCTGCCCGCGCTGCAAAACGCGGTCTGAGCCATCCAGCACGAAATCCCCGAAGCGTGCTCTCACGAGGCACATATTGGGCGACCGAGCAGCACAGCTCAAGCTGCGATGCACGCCCGCACGTCAAATCTACCGCCACGATTTCCTTAGCAATCTAAGTGAATCGCTGCTCGCGCGGGCTAATACCAGGCATGCCGACGGTGGCTGCGCGGTGAGCGTCGCGCATGCAGCTTCGGTTCGCGCACGAACAGGCTCTCAAACAGACAAGTGTTGCCGAACCAGCCAAATGATCGCGCGGCGTGATCCGCGGAGATGCACTGGATCAAGATGTATTTGCGCAAACGTGAGGAATGCGTAATGAACCGCAGGAACTCGTAGTCAATCCGGCAGATGCCTGAGAAGGTTCAGCGGTGTGACTGGCGGGCTCGCAACCGGTGCAGCGCTGCACCGCTGTTTTGAACTCAGTTGCATAGAAACACGCGTGGAGCGCAGTCCGGTGCGCCGTCGGGTGACGGTAGCGAGGGCGAGGAGCCTGGTTTCATGAGAAGCGGGAGAGTCATTGTGAATAGAGCCTCGGGGTTAGTGATTTCCCAGATAGTGCTCCTTGTTGGCGCCATGGGCTGCAGCAAGGCCGCAGAGCCGGGTTCGAGCGCGCCAGGTGTGAACACTCCGGTAGGCCCGACGAGCCCAGGCACCGGTGTTGCGGGCAGCGCGCCAACTGGCACCCAAACGGGACGCGCGGGCACGAGTGGATCGGCTGCCACCACGCCTTCGGGCGGCGTAGGCGTGACGCCGGTTGCAGGTTCTGGCGCCAAACCGGGTACGCCCGGTGATGTTGGCGTCGCGGGCAGCGGTCCCGCAACGGGCGCTGCCGGCGCAGTGGCGACCGCAGGTGGTGGTGCTCCGCCAGTGGGTGATGCGAGCGTCGACTGGCCCATGATGGGCTACGACCCCGGCTCGACTTATTTCAACAAGGCTGAAACTACCATCACCAAGGACAACGTCGCGAGCATGGAAGTGCTCTGGACGGCAGACTTGGGTGGCAACGTGCTCGGTGGCGCGCTGCAGGTCGGCGACAAGATGTACGCGACCGGTCCCGGCGCGGTGTTCGGCTTTGACGCTGCGAGCGGCATGCAGCTGTGGAAGACGACCGCAGCTTCCAGCAGCACGCTCGGCTACGCGAACGGCATGCTCTATCTGCACCAAACGAGCGGCAACTTGACGGCGTTCAATGCGGCTGACGGCAAGATGCTGTGGAACGTGCCGTCCGACGCGTCAGGCAACGACGGCTCGTCGTCGGCCATTCCTGTGGGGGGCATTGTTCTCGTCGGTGGCGCAAACGGTCCGGTCGAGCTGACCGCCGGTGTGTACCGCGGCTTCATGGCTGCGCTCGATGGCATGACCGGAGCGAAGAAGTGGACCGAGTTCACCGTGCCGGAAGGCTCCACCGGTGCTTCGTTCTGGTCGACCGCTTCGGCCAGCATGGAAGACGGCGCAGTGTACGGTGGTACGGGCAACAACTACGGTCCGCCCGCAACTGACACTTCGGACTCGCTGATCGCCTTTGATTTCGCCACAGGCAAGATCAAGTGGAAGTACCAGCGCGTGATGGACGACACGTTCCCCAGCAACCTGACCGCACCGGACTCGGACTTCGGCAACAACCCCGTTGTGTACGAGGCGATGGTCGGTGGCGTGATGGAGAAGCTCGTCGCTGGCGCGACGAAGTACGGCTATGTCGTAGCGCTCAAGCGCGCAACGGGCGAGCTCCTCTGGAAGCGCGACATCTGCAAGATGGGCTCGGCGGACGGCAACCAAGGCTTGTTCACCAACTTCTCGTTCTCGGGCAAGGGCCTCGTCGGCGCGTGTAACGAGGGTGGTCCGGCGACCTTGACCTCGCTCGATCCGGCAACCGGCGACATGCAATGGACGCGTCCGTTGCCCGGTCGCGTGTTCGGCCGTATGGCCTTTGCGAACGGTGTCGGCTTCGTAGGCACGGGTGAAGCTGTCGAAGGCTTCGACGCCGACACCGGCGTGTTGATCAAGTCGTTCCCCTCGAAGGGCACCGTAGCTAGCACCATCACCATCTCGCGCGGTCGCGTGACCTTCGGCGACGGCATCGCATGGCTGCCGGCAGGCTTGGTCGCTGGCTCGACGCTGACGGTGCTGGGTCTGAAGTAAACGCAAAGAAGAGAGCGCCATGAGCAAGGGGGGCCTTGTGGAGAGCGCGGCGAGTCAGCAGCAGGAGCTTCGGTTCCGTGGTTGGCTCGCCGTTTGTATTGCAACCGCTGCGTTGCTCGGCTGCGATGCGGAGCCCGCGCGCTCCGCTCGTGATGCCGCTGCGACAGCCGAGGACGCGGGGCCGCCGCGGCCAACCGCGCGATCCTCACGCGGACCGGATGGACGACCTCTGCTTTGTCAGCGCGAGGTCGAGAGCAGCGATCTTGTACGCGAGCGGTTCTGCGCGGATATGCCGCCGACAGTCACGAGTCTGAGTGAGCTCCAGCACGAGCTGAAGACTGAGCAGCTCCAGCAGCTCCCGCCGGACTTTCCGCTGTTTGCGCTGCTGCTGGGGCACTCCACGTCGCTGTCGGGCCGCCACGTGTCGTCGATCAATCCGCGTGCGATCGTTGTCGCTATCGGCGGCGGGCCGCTGATGACATTCACGCGAGGCGTGCAGCAGGTCGAGATCACCGCGATGAGCCTCGATCAGAAGACGCGCCGCTTCTACCTGCTCAGCTTCATGCAGGCTTGCAATACGCAGCCCGAGGGCTGCAGGCCCACCGATCTGTACACGTCGCGTGTTGAACAGGATTGGCTCAGCGTCGAGCTAGAGGACGACGAGGAGCTCAAGAACACGTCGCTCGATTGTCGCCAGTGTCACCAGCGCGCACGCAGCACTGCGAAGCTGCTGATGCGTGAGCTTGTGCCCCCTTGGACGCACTTCTTCGAGCCGGTGAGCCAGGAGCCAGGGTTGCGCTTGTTGCCTGGCGTGTTGAACACCGCGCTCGCGCGTGACTACATCGCCGCGCACGGCGACGAGCTGTATGCGGGCGTCGATCCCGAGCGCTTATCTCCGGCGAATGGATCGCTGCTGCAAGCGGCCGTCGGCACTGACCAACCGGTGATCTTTTCATCGCAAGAGATCTTGAACGAGCGCTGGCCGCGGACGGCAGACGGCGAGTATCCACCGGAGCCGCAGCCGAGTGAGCTCTGGGAGAATGCATATGCCGCGTTCAAGCGCGGCGAGCAGCTCGCGCTTCCCTATATCGAACAGCGCGCAACGGATCCGGACAAGCTTGCAGCACTTTCCGCTGCGTACAAAGCATATCGAGAGGGCACGCTGGATGAGCTCCCTGATCTGTCCGATGTGTTCCCTGACGATCCGATGGTGCGCGCGCGCATCGGTCTGCAGACCGAGCCGGATGCGACCCCTGTCGACACGCTGATCCAAGCTTGTGGTGCGTGTCACAACGATGTGTTGGATCAGTCGATCTCTCGCGCGCGCTTCAACATCGACTTAGCGCGTATGGACGCGCGAGAGCTCGACTTGGCGATCGAGCGTATGGAGCGTCGGGCTGGGGAGGTCGGGGTGATGCCTCCTGCTGAAGCTCGGCAGCTCGATGCTGCCGGCAAGGAGCGTTTGATTCGGTTTTTGCGTTCTGACGCTCGGAGCGGCGAGCGGGTCGAGGCTTTGGCTCATGCTGCCGAGGTTGGTATGACCCGTGGCGCTAACTTGCTCAGCGGCAGCGCGAGTGAGTGAGGCGGGGGCCGCCGCTCCTAGCTGCATGTGGTCGTGAGAGGATGCCGCGCTCAAGATGCTGAGGTGGGTGGTTCCTGGCAACACGAGCACGCTTGCGCGCCAGCGTTCGGCGAGCATGATGGTCGTGGCGTCTTTGCTGGCGAAGCGGTCGTGCTCGGCGAGTGTGATCGCGACGCGGACTTGGGCAGGGAAACGTGCGGCTTCGAGCTCGCGCTGAAACGCGCTGCTCTGCGCGAGGTCACGCGCGGGCTCAGCGTTTTTGACGAGTGAGCTCAGACCAAACGGTAAGAGCAGCGGCATCATCCAGGTTTGATTGGCCGCGCGGATGCCGCGCAAGAGCGGCGCGATCAAGTGTAGGTCCACGCTGTCACCGGTCAGTCGCCCAGTGCGCTGCATGCGATCCAAGGCCACGACGATCGCGCGCGCGCCCATCGAGTGCGCGTCGATCCGCAGGCGCGTCTGCGGCTTCAGCATGCTTTGTGCGGCTTCCACGTGTCGTGCGAAGTCGTCCGCGGTGTTTTGCAGGCGCCTGAAGTTGTCGTCGTAGGCGATGGTCAGCGTGCGCTCGCCGCGCGCGAGCGCCGCATTCGAGAGCAGCGCGACGTCGTTCGGCGCGGCGTTGATGCCGTGGATCGTGAGCGTGGTTCCGAGACGCTCGTCGCCGCCCAGCTCGATCACGCGCGCGCGACCGTTTACGCCGATCCATGCGCGCTCTGCTTTCTCATCGATGTGCACGCGCGGCTTGGCTGCAACCAATGCTTCGCTCCCGTGCGGCGTGGGAAACGCGCACGCTGAGGCAAAGATGAGTGCCACACTGGTTAGACGCTTCATGCGCTCGACTCGTATCGAGCACTTTGCCGCAGATGCGTGGTTGCGCCAGTTTCCGAACGGTCAATTTCACTCGTGTTCACATGCAGCTGACAGCGGCAGCGCTGATCTGGGACGGTTTGCTACGCGCAGCCAGTGCTTTTCAGGTCATTGTCGCCACGCGCACCGCGCTCCGCGCAGCGTTGCCACAGGCTAAGACAATGCTTGTCTGGATTTGCGCACGCTCCGCTCAACGGGATATAGTTCACCTTGACGTGAACCATCTGCGTCTGTATACCGGGTCTACTACCAAGGAGACAGCTCATGAAACCGACCCCGGATGGTTGGCCGCGTATTTCCTCGTGCCTGTTCTATGAAGATCCCAAGCGCGCGATCGCTTGGCTGTGCAAGGTGTTCGGCTTCGAGCTGCGCTTGCTCGTGGAGACAGGCGCCGGAGGCGTCGCGCACAGCGAGCTCGTGTACGGCGATGGTTTGATCATGGTCGGCACGAACGACAGCGAGCACTGGAAGAGTCCACGCGCTGCAGGTGGCTGTACGCAATCGCTGATGCTCATCGTCGACGACGTCGAAGCACACCTCGCACACGCCAAGGCGAACGGCGCGGAGATCTATCGCGAGCTAGCGACCAGTGACTACGGCGACGAGTACTGGTCCGACCGCACCTACGGCGCGCTCGATTGCGAAGGCCATCGTTGGTGGTTCACGCAGCGCATGAAGACGGGAAACCCCGAGTGGAGCAAGGTGCGTAACAAGCACGACCGACACGGGTGAGAAGATGAGCAGCACTCGCACAGGCATTCAACGCATCGTTCCGAGTCTCGCCTACGCAGACGCTCCGGCGGCGATCACGTTCTTGTGTAAAGCCTTTGGTTTCACAGAGACGTTTCGCTATCCGATGCCGGACGGGCGCGTAGGCCATGCAGAGCTGAGCTACGAGGGCAACATGATCGCGCTCGCTTCGGTGTTCGAAGGCTTTGGCGAGACCCCACTCAAGCTGCCCGCGACATCGTGTACGTTGTGGTGTTACGTCGATGATGTCGACGCGCACCGTGACCGCGCGCTCGAAGCGGGCGCAACGATCACCTCCGACATGGTGGAGGACCACGGCTTACGGTTCTATCGCGCGAGTGATCCGGAGGGGCACCGCTGGGTGTTCGCGAAGGAGCTGGCGTGAGTCGAGCCGTACCAGACGTCGAAGCGACGTTGCTCGCGCTGTCAGACCCCACGCGCCGCGGCGTGATCGAGCTATTGCGCTTCGGTCCGCAGCGCGCGGGGGAGCTCGCGGGCGCGCTCAACATGACGAAGTCGGCTTTCAGTCGGCACTTGCGCGTGTTGCGGGAGAGTGGTCTCGTGCGCGAAGAGAGCATGCCCGACGACGCGCGTGTGCACGTGTACAGCTTGCAGCGTGAGCCATTCGATGGCTTACGCGGCTGGCTGGATGAGGTCGAGTCGTACTGGACACTGCAGTTGGAGAGCTTCAAGCGTCACGCGGAGCGCACGCGCGGGCCTAAACCGAAGCGGGGGAGACCGGAATGAGCGCGACAGCCGAGACGGCGCGTGTCATCACTTTCGTGCAAGTGTCACCACACGATGCTTTCGAAGTGTTCACCGACGAAGTGGACTTATGGTGGCGGCGCGGACCACGCTTTCGCAGCGGCGGGCCCGACAGCGAGCTGTGTTTCGAGCAAGACGCACAAGGTCGGCGCTTGATCGAGCGAGGCAAAGAAGGCGTGTTCGAGATCGGCCGAGTGCAGGTGTGGGAGCCAGGCAAACGGCTCCTGCTCGAGTACCGGCTGCGTAACTTCGCGCCGAACGAGCGCACCGAAGTCGAGGTTCGCTTCGAAGAGCAAGGCAAAGGCACACGCGTCGTGCTCGAGCACCGCGGCTGGGAAGCGCTGCGGCCCGAGCATCCAGCGCGTCACGGTCTCAGCGGCGAGTCGTTCAGCGGCATGATCGGCCTGCACTGGGGTGATCTGCTCACCGCATACAGGCAATACGCAAGCGGTCGCCCTTGACAGTTAGACGCCCAGAAACGCGCGCATGCGTACGAGCTCGGCTTCCAGCTCACGCTCGAAGTTTTTGTCCTTCGGGCGTAGGCTGGTGAAGCCGAGCTCTGTCGTCAGCTGACTGTTAGCGAGTGTTAGGTTGGCCCAACCGATGACTTGGTCTCGCCACAACAAGGGCAGGGCGTAGTAGCCGCGCAGGCGTTTTGCCACCGGCGTGTACGCTTCGAAGCGGTAGCTCCAGTTCCACAGCAGCTCGAAGCGGCGACGATCCCACACGACCGGATCGAAAGGCGCGAGCAAGTGCACCTCGGGTGCGCCCGAGTAGCGGCGCGTGCTGACTGGCGCTTCATCCGCGGGCCAGTACCAGTCGATGCCGTTGACCTTGGTGCTCGCCAAACGTTCGCGCGCCCGCGCGATCGCGGGCTTGAGCTGCGGTTCCCACTGCGGGACCGCGAAACGCAGGCGGTTCAAGAGCGGACCAAAGCTGGGTTTAGGCAAGGGCGCGTGCAGCGCGACCAACAGATCGATCAGGGTGTCGATCCGCGCGTTGCGCTCTTTCGTGCTCTTGACCACCGGCTTTTCGGCGAGTGCCTGGTAGACGCGCACGCCGTTGTCGCGGCGAGCCACGCGCAGAAGGCCGCGGTAGTGCATCTTTTCGAGCAGGTGTGTGGTCGCGCTGGAGGTGCCACCCCAGTAGTTCGTGACTTGGCCCAAGCCGAAGTGGGCTTCGACCTCGCGCGGATGCACGCTGCCCCGCGCGTGGACAAAGCGCAGCAGCTGGGCGGCCCTGCGCCGGGCAGTCGGGTCCCAAGCCCGACGGGCGCCACCTTTGCGAGGGTGCATGAGCTCGTGCGTGGCGCGGCTGACGAAGCCGTAGTTGACGAAGAAGTCTTCCTCGATGTCGAGGCGTGGATACAGGCGCTCCAGGTCGCCCGCGCGGTAGTTCTTGACCCGCTGGCGCAGCATCAGGTCTTGCGCACGGGCGGGCGCGCGGATCGGATCTGCTTGGACGTAGCCTAGCTTCGCGAGCGCACGAGGCAGACTCGTGGGCGCGAACAGGCTGCGCGCGATGGTATAGCTGCGGAGTTGGTCGAGAGTAGGCGCGGACATGCTAGGCCACCCATACTACGGTAGCCTGTTCGCGGGGCGCTGGTACGAGAGGCTCCATGCACGCCGCGTTCGTGTCGATCTTCGCGCTCATCGCAACGCTCGGAGGTGTTAGTCGAAGTGCAGTAGATCGGTATTCGGGACAATTACAACTGCATGCTCTGTGATGTGGTCACACGGTCGCGCTGAGGCAATGGCGCCGCGCTCGAGCCCCGCATTCTTGTTGCACGCGCAGATGCCGCACACGCACGCGACGCGCTCATGTGTCGCCGCAGCTCGCGTGCTCACAGCTGTTAGATTGCAGGCGACCTTGATCGCATCGTATGCATCAGCACTGATGACACATTGTGATCGGGTCGGTCCGAGTCGTGGGGCAAAGCTGGTTTGCAACGGATCGGTCTTGCGTTGCTTCTCACCTTCACGTACGAAGCGCCATATCGTTGTTGGCAGATAAAGCAACTTGTCTGCCTTTCAAAGTGACTGTGTGAGAGCGAGGGTGCGGAGAGTGAGGGTCTCGGCCAGAGCGTTTTGTCGTCGGCATGCGAGCGGACGAGTGGCAGACTCGACCGCATACATCCGCCTACCTCAATGTTTTGCGCTCGCTCTCGCTGTCTGTCTGACGCACTGCACTTTGGACAGCACGCCGGCCTTGCCGAAGTCGGGCGCCAACGCTGTAAGCGATGATGCGCAGCCGGATGCTGCTGGTCGTGGCCCGACGTCAGGGGCGCGGCTCAGCTCGGCGGATGCTGGTGTGAAGCGAGACGCTTCGCGCATCAACACGGATCAGGAACCGCAAGAGGCGTCGGACAGCGACCAGAAGGATGCTGACACGGATGCTAGCGCGCCGGAGATGACCGACACGCCGAGCACTACGCCGGATGCGGGCGCCAGCACCCAATCGACCGAGCCGACCGAGCCGACCGAGCCGACCGAGCCGACTCAGCCGACCGAGCCGACCACGCCCGACACGATGACACCGCCCGCGATGACCGTACCGGCGGAGTGCACGCGTGACGCGCTGCGCACGAACGCCGCCGCTTATCTGCAGGCGATGGCGGCTGGTGATCCGAGCCCACTGCGCTTGCATGCTTCCGTGCGCTACACCGAAAACGGCGAGAACCAACAGCTCGGCAGCGGCGTGTGGCGACGTGGTGTGCAAGTGGATTTCTCGCGGCATGTCTTCGACGAGGCTCGCTGTAGCTCGATCACGCAGGCGGTGCTCAGCTCGCTGACCGGTGGGGTCGTGTTCGGTGTCCGGCTGCTCTACCGCAATGGGGAGCTGCTGGAAGTGGAGGCCCACGTTGTGCCAGAGACGCTGGCGCGCATCGACGTGAACATGATCATCCCGATCGGACGCGATCGTTTCGTCGAGCCGGTCGTCGAGGCGCGGCGCATGTCGCGTGAGCAGCTCGAGGCGTATGCCGAGCGCTATTTCGATGCAGCCGTGAACGGCGGCGAGGTGCCTCCATCCACGCCGGATTGCCGGCGCCGGCAGAACGGCGTGCCGCTGGGCGATGGCTTCTGCAATGGCCCGCCTGGAACGATGCGGTTCCAGGAACGCCGCTACCCGGTCCTCGATGTTGAGGCCGGCATCATCACGGCATCGGTGATCTACGACAATCACGTTGGGCTCTACTTGATCAAGATGGCCGCCGACACCGTGCAGAGTATCGAAGTCGTCGGCGGCGCAAGCACTGCAAGCTCCGGCTGGTGAGCTTCCAGCTTTCCTGGTTTTGTTGTGAGTCTGTGTGTCTAACAGTTAGTGCGTGACAATCTAATTGTCAGCTGCACGTTTGAGATTCGCACGTTCCGCCCTCGCAATCGGCGTCCGATAGGCAGCCGATACACACGTCGAATAGGCAGCGGCCGTTGCAATCGTCGTCGCAGCGCGGGCAATCTCGCAATCGGTAGAGCGTGTGCACGACGGCGGGCGCCGCGCCCTCGCCGGGATCAACGACGAAGTCCATGACCTCGGGCGCCGCGACGCTGATGCCCAAATCGCGCGTCTCGAACGCACCCTCGCCGCGCGAGAGCAGCGCGATCAGGCGGTTATTCAAGCTGGAGACGATGTCGAGCGCGCCGTCCTCGTCGACATCGGCGAACTCGAAGCCCAGACCTTTCAGCTCGACGGGCGCTGCCAGCTCCGAAGGACCCATGCTCGCGTAGAAGCGGATCGCAGGATCACTCTCGGTGCTCTGATCGTCTTGCTGCAACACGTCCGCGACGCCGTCGCCGGTCACATCTGCGATGCCGAGGCCCACGCCATCCGGTCCGTGCGGGACGAGCGGCGTCTCACCCGCCGTCATCGGCCCAGGCGCTCCGAGCTTGCCCGGTCCCTCCGCGAGCAGCACGCGGATGCTGTTCTCCAGCGGCGTTGCATAGTTGCCCAGGATCACCAGCAGATCATTGTCGCCGTCGCCGTTGCGATCGGAGTAGTCGATGGCCAACGGAAGCGCGTCCTTCAGCTCGGGCGAAACTTGGCCGAGGACTTCGCGCGTGAACTCGAGCCCGCCGCCGTTGATGAACGCAACCGGGGCGCCTTGTTCGAAGGTGATCACGTCGAGGTCATTGTCAGCGTCCACGTCGCCCAGCACGTACGGCATGGCGAAACGCATTTCGGTCGTGCGCATGATATTGCTGTGGAACGACAGGTTGTGCGATGAGCGCTCCCACACGGCGAGCTGGGAGCCGAACGGTGTGCGCGCATTGCCTTCGTTCGGTATGAGCGTGAGCACGATCAAGTCCTGATCGCCATCGTTGTCCAAGTCACCTGCGCGCAAGCCCCACAAGATCACGCTCGAAGCAGCGTAGAAGGTGGGCTTGCCTTCGGGCGGAATCTCCCAGAAGCCTGTGTCCACGCTGACGAACAAGCGGTCACCTCGCCAGCGCAGTGATCCGGCCACGTTCTGTTGCGGCATGAGCGTGAGCTCGAGGCCTTCGCCGAGCAGCTGGCTCGTTGCAGTGAGCTCCGGGGCCTTGCCCTGCAGCGATGCCGAAGCAATTCCGATGATCGAAGGCTCCCGAGACTCGGCGCAGCCCAGGGTGGGCGAAGGTGCTTTCGGCGACGTCTCGTCTTCGTCCTTGTCCTCGTCCGAATCCGAGTCCACCGCCGCAGCTGCATCGGCGACCTCTGCTCGGCCACGGTTCCGGCTTCGGTCCGTGTCCGCGACCAGCCTCTCGGATGGCGCGCCTTTCGGAGCTTCCGAGTCGGCGGCCGCGCTCCAATCGCATCCTGATGCCGCCAGCACGGCGGTGAGCCACCACAAGCTTTTCATAAGCTACTTCCGTTCCCCTCTACGTATCCAAGCGATGCATGCACTTCTCATCACACTGTGACAAAAAAACGGGGTGAGGCGCCAGCGCCTTCTGGACAACGCGGAGCGCTTCGGCATGCAGCTCACGGCAGCAAGCGTCGTGCGCGCTTGTTTCGTCCAGACATGAGCACTGTTCGGTGTCGCTCGACACTGGACTTTTGTGTACGGTTTCGCAGCGATGCAAGTTGCGGCGACGCTTGCGATGATCGAGCGAGCGAGATAAGGCACAAGTCATGCGACCGCAGCGCACTGCGCGTGTCCGATACGCCGCCGCTGGAACGTGCAAGTTGTTGCCGGTTGCAGGCTTGGCGCTGCTCTGTGCGTGCGACTCGTCTTACAAAGCGCCGGACAGCGAGCCCGAGCCCGCGGAGCAGGATGGTCGCAGCGTGCTGCGCGCCGAGCTGCCGGAGCGGCCTAAAGACTTTCCCGACGATCATGTGCGCGCCGCGCTTGCCTGGGTCGATGGCCGGCCGCTCGACGCGCCTGAGACCTCGACCTCTGACGACCTGCGCGAGCTGCGTTTTCAGCAGAGCTCCGACGTCGAGGTGAACGTCCGCTTTCCGCTGCAGGTGCGCGTCCCGGTCGAGCCGGTCGAGCCGATGCACTACGCATGGCTGACCGCGTTCATCGTGCCGAGCTCGGTGCGCGACCTCGGCACAGTCGACGACGATCGGAACGTGCACTCGATGCCTCACGCCGAGCTCGTGCTCTATCACGACGCCAATCACAATGGCCGGCTCGATTTGCTCGAGCCAGGTGAGCCGGGACCGGGCCCCGATCGCGTGTTGGCCCTCTCGTCAGGTAGTGATGAGAGCGGTAAGGCCATTCGTCATGTCGTGGTGAACAAGCAGTCGCCGTTCGCGCCGCCGCTCGAGCTGTTCGTGCCGGATTGGGGTGATCTGAAAGACCGCGACGGCCTGTTCGTCGTTCACGTGTCAGTGTCGAAAGCGCTGCCACTCGCGCAGCGCGCATTGCTCGAGACCCACGGCATCACGATGTCCAACACTTTCGACAAGTATTGGGTGCGCGCTATGGCGGAGCGCGACTTTGTGTACAAGGTCGAGGTGTTAGAGAATGCCGAGCCGATCACACTGTTTGCGGTCGACCGCGCGCAGAAGTCGTGGCTGGCGCGGGGTTGTGTCCCTTATCCAACTGGTTATCTAGGTTATGCAAAGGCGCCGCCTGCGGGCGCTGCAGTGCACTGTGGCGCAGACAGGTTGAGCTACGCGTCACATCCAGATGACTATTGCGGTCAGACTGACACTTTGATGCGGCTGGAATGGCAAGGTGATCCTGACTTGTCATGGTGGCCATGCGACGAGGGCGGCTTGAATCCTGATTCTCCGTACGTCGCGGCGCGCGAGCCGCTCAGCACAAGCCCGCTCTCGTTGCGCAACGGCAAAGCGTACACCGGCGTGGCGTTCTACGAGCCGCCCACAGAGTTTCATTGTCGGCCTGACATCATCTATGACTTCGATGATGATCCGCAGACGTACCTGCCAGCGTTTGCACCACCCGAAGGCAGTCAAGTCATGTGTTATGGGCGTGATGCGCTCTCGTTCATTCCGAACGATCCTGAGTGCAAGCGCAAGTACACTTACGAGCTAAGCTCAGACAATATTCCTGGTTACGCCAGCGGCGACACGGATGCAGAGCACACGCCGCTGCGCTGGGACGTGCGTGAGGATCCACCGTCGTGGTGGCCATGCGATAGGCAGGGCAAGCTGATCGCTGGCACTTCGTACAAGTCACCCGCAAAGCTCGCGGAAGACAGTCCGTGTCCCGATGCTCCCACTGTCGCCGCTCCCGGCGGCCTGTACGCGCCGCCACCTCACAGTAGGATCCGCTGCACTTCGGCAGAGAGCTTGATCGCGGTGCCGCTCTGGACTGATCACTGCGACGGGCGTACGGAGACGACGCTGCAAGGGAAGCCGCAGACCGAGCCTGTGGAGACCGGCGGTTGGTCGTTCGGTGTGCCGCAGGGTTGGCCTTGCGATAAGGACGGTGAGTTCGTCCCGATGCCTGGTTACGAATCGCTCTGACGTTCTGCTGCCTACATGTAAGCTTCTCGGAAGAGCCATGCTGGGGGGCCCGTTTAGGTCAGGTTTAGATGCCTGCAGCTGACGGCGGCAGTAAAGAAACACAGGAGTGAGCTATGTCGCGCGCTTGGACGCGAATAGGGCTTGAACCGCGCCCTGGAGGGTGTAGATCAAATGTCAAGCGCGGGAGCAGTTCATGCCGCCGATCACATCCATCTCGTCGGTTCCACCGGAGTATGCACGTTCGGAGCCGCGCGTTCGTGATCGGCAGCGGATAGCGACCGAAGTGGTCGAACAGGTTCAGCGCTCAGTGGGCTCGCGCGCGTCGCAGGCGCCGCCGACGGCGGCTACACAAACGCAGCCGCGAGAGACGCTTCGCCCGCCGCTCGACATCGTGCAGCGGTTCTTCAGTGAACGCCAGGCGGCGCTGCGCGAAGCTGCGTTGCAGCGCGATGAGATCTTGCAGCAGCAAGAGAGCGACCAGCCGCTGCGTCCGATCGCCCTGGCGCAACGCGAGGCCGATCGCTTGCAGGTGCTGCGCGACGCGCAGCTCCTGGAGACGCAGCGGCTCGCAGCCCAGCGCGTCGCTCCGGCTCAAGATGCAGAGCGGCTGCTCGGCCAGCGCGAGACGCAGCGCTTGGACGATTTACGCTTCGAGGAGCAGCGTCTTTCTGAGCAGCTCACGCAGCGCGAGGACCTCACGCGGGTAGAAGAACAGCGTCTGCAAGAAGAGCGCGAGACCACACGCCTCGAACAAGAGGAAGACGCTGAGCGCCTCGCAGCGCGCCGGCTCGACGAGGAGCGCGAGCAGACGCGCGCCACGGAGCGCCAAGACGCGGCGCGCCTGCAAGGGCTGGAGGAGGCGGAGCGTATCCGAGCGCGAGGAGAGAGCGTGCGGGTCGACTCCGAGAGCGAGAGCAACCGGCTCGAGGTCGATCGGAACGAATCAGACCGCGTGTACGTCGAGCGAGCTGCCTTGGCCTACCGCAGCGAGTCCGAACGCGCGCTCGCCGAAGCCACTGTGGCTCGCTTCGAAGCTGAGCAACCACTGAGTGAGCAGTTTCGCTTGGCGCGTGAGCGGCTCGATGCGCTGGAAGCCAGGCGCATCGATCGCGTAGACGTCTCGGAAGCCTCTTTCAGTCGGCTGGCCTTCTAATACGGGAAGCCCGGGACGTTGAGCTCGACGCGGAATACGCCGCGCTGCTCGCCGCTGCCCATGCTGGTGATAAACAGCGTCTTGCGTTCGGGCCCACCGAACGCGACGTTGGTGACACTCTCGGCGCCCGGCACAGCGATCGCACCGATCTCCATTCCGGCTTTGGAGAGCACGACGATGCGCTGCCCGGAGGTGATGTAGAGGTTGCCGGCGCAGTCCATGCCCATGCCGTCAGCGCCGCCGTTGAATGCATTCACGCGCGTGCCAGAGCCTGACATGACACTACCATCTGACAGCACGGGGTAGCTAAACACTCCGTCGGCGCCCGCGACGAAGAGCGTGTTCTCATCGACTGACAGTGTCACCCCGTTGGGTTGCGAGCGAGTGTCATCGAACATCACCGGTTCTTGTGCGCCAGGCGCCAAGCGATAAACGCGCGTCTTGGACTGTGGCTTCATGCTCGGCGCCTGATAGTCAGGATCTGAAAAATATAGTGTCCCATCCGAACGCACCGCGATGTCGTTCGGTGAGTTGAAGCGCTTGCCTTCGAACATGCCGGTGATGACTTCCGTTGCGCCGAGCGGGAAGGGCATGCGTACGACTGCACCTTGTTTGTGATCGGTCGCGAGCAATGCACCTGCCATGTCAACTGCGAGCCCGTTCGAACCTGTGCTGGCCGCCGCTATCGAGACGGTGCCGCTGATCGGATCGAGCGCGAGGATGCGCGCATCGGGCGCTGGCATGAACGCGAACTCGGAGGCGTAGAGCTTGTCGCCGATCCACACGGGTCCTTCGACGTTCGTGCGCGTGTTGCCGTCGCTGTTGAATGCGTCGTGCGGCGGAAAGCCTGCTACGCGGGTCGCGCTCGCGCCGGCTGCGAATGGCTCGCCGAATGGGCCGGCGGGGCATTGCGATGCTTTGGGTGTGCTCGGGCTGGGCATCGTGAGCGTGGTGCCGCCTTGACCTGCAGAGCCTGGCTCGCCTGCTGCTGCGCTCTTGCCGGCTTGAGCTGTGCTGCCCGCTCCACCAGTGCTCGGTGTGCCCGCGCCTGCTGCGGGTTTGGCCGTGCTCGCATTGGTGGTGCTGGTTGGGCTTCCTCCGCTGCCGGCTTTGGTTCCGGAGCTCGGCGGCGGAACCGCGGGATCCGCGGGCTGACCAGACTCTTCAGCTTGAGCCGCTGACGTGCCTGCGGTCGGGCCGGCGGCGCTCGGTGCGCTGTTGCAGCTCGTGCATGCGAACACAGCGACGAGCATGATGGACAGACCGTGTGGAAAAGATTGAGTCGAGGATCGCAACGTACACCCTTCCTGTTTTCCAAGTGGCCGGCGGGCGCCGCTCCGGGTCACGGCCGAGCATCAGACCACTCGACACTTGAGCAGGGTGGTATCGTGCGGCGATGAGCCGAGCCATCCTCGCTGCCTGCCTCTTGAGCGTCGCCTGTGGTGCAAGTGTTGCCGAGCCAGTCGCACCTGCCCGCTCGAGTACGACGAGTGGCGCAGAGTCTGGGCATCCGCCGCTGCCAGCCGCGCGCGACGCGACCTTCGTGCAGTCGATCCACGTGCCGCTGGCGCTCTTGGCCTCGAGCATTCAAGCGCAAATTCCCGAGCACGAGAGCCAGCCACGCAAGTTGCTCACGCGCCCCAACGCAAGCCCGGCGATCGAAGCCAGCATCGAGGTTTGGCGCGATGACGTGCAGGTGCGCTTCGAAGGCGACACGTTGCTCGTCGATGTTCCGCTGCGTTACGCGGCGCGGTTCGACGCCAAGATGAAGAATCCCTTCGGTGGGAAGTGGCTCAAGGTCGCGAAGAACGAAGATTGGGGCAGCGAGCGCGATCCACAGCGGGTAACGCTGCACGTGAGGACGCGTATCGAGATCACGCCGCAGTGGCAGTTGCATCTCGCGACGGACATCGACCAGCCCGAGCACGGGCCTGCGCCAGACGGAAAATTGTGCACGGCCGGGGCCTTCAAGCTGTGCATCACCAAAGACAGCTTCACCTCCGAGGTGCGTCGGCGTTTGGAAGGCGAGGTTGTCCCACGCGTGCGCAGCGAGCTCGAGAAGCTCGACCGTAAGATCGAACAGACTGTGGACCTGCGCGCACGGGTCGAACGTACGTGGCGTGGACTGACTGAGCCGCGTTCGCTCAGCCACGATCAATACAGCACGATCATGCCGCGGCTAGCTGCACTGAACCTGCAACCTGGAGATGCGGAGCTCGTGGTGGATGCCGCCGTACACGGCAAGGTGACCTATTTTCAGGGCAAGCCACCCTCCGTGGAAGCGCCGCCATTGGCTGACAAGGTGTCGTTCGATGCGCTGCCGAGCGAGCGCGTCCAAGATCCGCGCGTGTTTTCCATCGATGCTGCGTTCTGAGCGGGTTGTTAGTTGACTGTGCTGTGATCGTGCAACGTCGCGCGCGGCGTTCTGGATCACATTCGCAGCTCACTGTGACGCTTTTCACAAGTGCAGCGCCGAGCTGCGAGCTAAGTTTTGAGCGATTCACAGTACGGGAGCGAGATGCCATGGCCGAGATCACTGAATTGCTGAATGCGATGCGCGAGGGCGAAGCTGTTGCGAGCCAAGAGCTCTACGAGCGCGTCTACGCCGACTTGAAGCGCATGGCACGCTCACGGCTGCAGAACAATCACCTCGGCGCCGAGGTCGATACCACCGCGCTCGTGCACGACAGCTTGATTCGCTTGATGGAGCGCGGCGAGCTGCAGGTCACTGACCGCCGTGCGTTCTTTGGCTACATCGGGCGCGTGATGCGCAGCGTGATCATCGATCACGTGCGCGAGCTGCGCGCGCAAAAGCGTGGTGGTGGCGCCCAGCGCGTCACCTTGGTCGACGGCATCGAGGGCGAGCGTGTGGAGGACGATCAGTTGCTCGCGCTCAACTCAGCGCTCGACGTGCTCGCGCGCATCTCGCCCGAGTTCCATGAGCTGGTGGAGCTGCGCTACTTCGCGGGCTTGTCGGTCGAAGCCATCGCCGAGCTGCGCGGCCAATCGGTGCGGACCGTGGCGCGTGAATGGCTCAAGGCAAAGAGCTTTCTGCGTCGCTTGATTCAAGAGGGAGAGACCCAGCCGTCGTGAGCCTGGCGCGGTTGCAAGCGTTGAGTCCGGAGCAAGCGCGCGCAGTCTCCACACTGCTGGACGAAGCGCTGGGCGTCGCTGCGGATGATCGCGCGCGCTGGCAAACTGAGCTCGCGCAGCGCGAGCCGCAGTGGTCGAAGCTGATCGGCGAGCTCCTGCAGGACATTCCTGCGTCGACGGTGCTCACGCGCGACGACTCGCTCGCGCATGTGGTGAGCCGCGCCGTGCAGGATGATGGGTTGTGTCAGGGTCAAACACTCGGACCTTACCGCTTGCGGCGCTTGTTGGGGCAAGGCGGCATGGGCACGGTGTGGTTGGCAGAGCGTGCCGATGGCCTGTTTCAGCGGCAGGTCGCGCTGAAGCTGCCGCATCGCGGGTTTCTGGACACGGCGGCCGCGGCGCGCGAGCGCTTTGCACGCGAGCGCGACATCTTGGCGCGGCTCGAGCACCCGTGGATCGCGCGGCTGCTCGATGCGGGTTTTTCTGCGGATGGGCATCCTTACTTGGCGCTGGAGTATGTTGAGGGGCAAACGCTCAGCACACACTGCGACGAGCGCCGCTTGGGGCTGCGCGCGCGCCTCGGGCTGATGCTGCAAGTGCTGAGCGCGGTGCAGTACGCGCACCAGAACTTGGTGATCCATCGCGACATCAAGCCGGGCAATATTCTGGTCACAGACAGCGGGCAGGTGCGGCTGCTCGACTTCGGGATCTCGAAGCTGATGGCGGATGATCAGAGCCCGGTGCACGACAGCGAGCTGACAGTGCTCGCTGGTCGCGCACTGACACCTGACTATGCGGCGCCCGAGCAACTGTCAGGTCAGCCTGTAAGCACGGCCAGTGATGTCTACTCGCTGGGTGTTGTGCTGTACACGCTGCTCTGTGGTCGGAAGCCCGTCGCTGGTAGCGGCATGTTTCCACCCAGCTTGCAGATGATCGCACACGAGACGGCGCTCGCGCGTGGGGTGACGCCGAAGAAGCTCGCCCGCGCGTTGACCGGCGACCTCGATACTATTGTGCTGAAAGCGCTGCGTGCAGAGCCCGGTGACCGCTACCCCACGGCGGAGGCGTTTCGCGAGGACATCGCGCGGTATCTCGCTGGCGAGCCAGTCAAAGCGCGACCTGACAGTTTGGCTTATCGTGCTTGGAAGTTTGTGAAGCGTCGGCGAGTGGCAGTGAGCGTGGGTGCTGTCGTTGTGTCGCTGCTGCTCGGCGCTACGCACTTTTCGCTCGAGCAAGCGAGCCGCGCGCGCGCGGCGGCGGAGCTCGCGACCCAACAGGCCGAGCGTGCGCGCGCAGTGCAGGACTTTCTGCTCGGCGTGTTCACGAGCAACTCGGACCAGCAGCTCGATCCGCTGGCCGCGCGTCAGCGCACGGCGCGGGAGCTATTGGACATCGGCAGTCGGCGCGTGGTCCAGCAGCTCGCGGCGTCGCCCGAGGTGCTCGCTGATCTGTGCGGGACGCTGGCGGACATGTACCACCAGATGGGCCTCGGCGACGATGCGGCGCGCATGCGTGCTCAGGGCATCGCGGCGCTGACGCGGGTGCGCGGGCGTGACCATGAGTTGATCGCCGAGGCGTGGCTGCTGAAGGCTCAGGACGAGCGGCAGGCCGGCGCGCTGACCGCGGCGCTGACGAGCCTGGATGCGGCCAAGGCGATGCTCGAGCGGTTGGCTGATCGCGGCTCGCAGACGCTGGCATTCGTTTGGCTCGAGGCGGCGCAGCTGGAGCAATACACGGATCTCGATCGCATGCGCGTGGACGCAGCGCGGGCGCGTGTGTATTTCAAAGAGCATACGGTCGAGCGGATGTGGTCGAACCGCTTTCAGAGCCTGAACATCGAGGCGCGCGCGTTTCAGCTGACGGGCGAATTCGATCAGGCCGAGGCGCGCTTCGTCGAGGCGCTGGCGGAGCTAGAGGTGCTCGGGCTGCAAGCGACTGCTTGGTCGGTGACGCCGCTGGTCTGGCTCGCGGAGACGCAGTGGCAGGCCTCGCAGCTGGTGGCGGCGGAGGACAACTTGCGCCAGGCGCTTGGGCTGTCGCGGTTCTTCAACGGCGACGACAACATGGCGACCGTACAGACGCAGCTCAAGCTCGGCGCGCTGTTGCACCAGACTGGACGGCGTGCGGAAGGCTTGGCGCTCTTGCGAGCGGTCGAGCCGAAGGTTCCGGGCGCGGGCAAGCACGCTGTGGCCAACTGGCGGAGTTTTTACGGTGCGTCACTGCTGATCGAGGGGCGCTTTGTCGAGGCTGAGCAGCTGTTCTCGGACTTGGTTGCGGAGCTGGGTGAGCGCTTGCCGCAGTCGATCTTGATGGCGCGTGCGCTGCTGCAGCGCTCGGCGGCACGGCGGCAGCTCGGGCTGCATGCGGAGAGTCTTGCGGACAGCACGCGTGCGCTGCAGCTGTGGACGGCGGGCGCGGGCTCGCTCACGCGGTCGGCGATGTTCGCGCCATTTCATGTGGCGCACGCGCGTGCCCAGCTGGCGCTTGGGCAGCTGTCAGCGGCGGAGCAGAGCTTGCGCGCTGTTGTGCATGACGACCCTGAAGGTTTCGATGCTGTGGAGGCGCTGATCGTGCGGGCGCAGGTGAGCGCTGCGCGTGGGCGGGTTGAAGATGCTGAGCGTGAGGCTCAGCGTGCGCTTGGGCTGCTGCGTACGCCGCGTTGGCTTGGGCGGCTGCCGCAGCTCGAAGCGGAGGCTAACGCGAGCATGCAGTAGGGGCTCCGGCCCCGGCGCGGTTTCGATCATCGCGACTCTTGCCCGAGAATAGCTCGCGCAGCGAGGAGATGTTGTCCCTGCTGGAGCGGCATAAGATTCAGGTTCTAGTGCGGCCGATGTTGAGCGGACCGGTTTCTGCATTTGCGATCGTCTTCGTGCAAACGCTCGCGGCTGGTGCGCTGTTAGAAGGTCAGGAAATCGTGTGGTATAGCTTGTTTGTATAACAGATGGAGGTGTTATGGATTCCGAGTTGATCGCGTGGAGAGTTGAGGCTGGTCGATTTGCTGATGTGCGGTTGATGGCTGAGTTGCAGAAGCTTGCGCGTGTGGATCGTCGGTCTGAGGCGCGCCACGGTGCCTGCAGCAAGCACCTACGTCTCAGCGCGCGAGAGCGCCGCCCAACGTGCTTTGCACCGTACGCAAGCGGCACCCGTCGGGTTCAGTCGCTGTAAACTTGGCGGCGCCGCACAGCCCTCTGCTGCATATCGAGGCGGCACTCAACGCCGGGAAGAGCCGTCGCATATTCTGCACTAGTTTCTTGCAGCGCGTGAGGCGGCGGGTTTGGGCCATGTGGGTGGGTAGAGGTCTTCGACGATGTGTTCGCCGTCGGCGAGCTTGGTCGAGCGCAGCACGAACTCTTCGCTTGGGAGCGGTAAGTTTCGCAGGATCTCGTAATACTCGAACAAGCCCGGAACGCCCGCTTTGTATGCGTGCCCAGCCAAGTCGGACCCGCGGAAGATCAGCGCGAACGCCATCAAGTGGTCGTAGCGCAGGAGCGCGAACGCCCAGAGCTGCGTTTCTAGACTCGATCGCTCGTAGCGCTCGACGATGTTTGCAGGTTGCTCGAGCGTGGCGAGATACGCAGTGCGGCCATCGAGCACGACGTCGTGCAGCAACTTGTGGTAGCGATAACAGCTGATCGGCGGCAACGCGGGCTGCGAGTCACCCCAGTGATGCGGCTCGGTACGTACAAGTAAGAGCAGCGCAAAGCGCTCCAAGAGCCGCTCGAACGTGTGTATCTCATACACATTGTAGCGCGCCGCAAGCCGCGCCGCGTAGTCATGCAGTTGTGTCCAGTCACCACGCGCTGCGGCGAGCAGTGGCACGACCTCGTTCCAGAAACGCTGCACATCTGTAGCTTTGAGATCGCTGCCTTGGATCACCGCATCATCCGGTGCCATGCCGTTTTTGTGTGCCGCAGTGATGATGCGCATCGGCTGCGAGGCGCGCTTCCAGTCGATGAACTCCGGCATGAACAGCTCAGGCTCGGGCAAGAGCAGATCGCTCGGTGCGTTGTCGATCCCACGCGCGGGCGCATACGTTCCGAGCCGACGGACCCTCCACTGATCGCCGGTCGCGCGCCGCTCGGCGAACGAGGTGGGTGTGAGCGCGACTAGCCCAACGCGCATGAGCTTCGGTGGCTCGTTCGGAAATGGATTATGCCCGAGCCCGCTCAGCATCGAGTGATCGTTGCGCAGGATGCGCTGCGCGATCACTTCCATGAAGTTGAAGCGCATGCCCGCCCAATACGGATTCCCGCCGGGAAACACACCGCCGAACAAGCTGCCACCGTCGATGCCTTGACCGACGTAGAACGACCATTGATCGAGCCGTGCGTGGTAAGGCGCGATGAAACCCAGCTTTGAATTTGGCAAGCTCGGGATGTGCTTGTAGCCGTACTGCTTCCAGGTCACGCCGTCGGCGCTGCCTTCCAGCACGGGTTGTAAGCGTACGGGTGGCATCGAGTTCGGAGGAAACACGCCGTAAGCATTGACCACGCGAAACGGCGCGAGCCAGCGCAGCGGCTCGAACAGCTTGTGCGCGAGCTCGATGCGCTTATGATATTTCGCAGGTGCGGGAAATACGTCTTTGGGCCACGCCGCCCACGCGCGCGACACCCACGAGTCGAGCAGCACATACCAGAGGCTGGCGATGAACAGCACCAGCATGACCGCGTGTACGCCTACGTCAGGCCACTGCAGTGAACGCTCGCGCCACGGCGCATCGAACAGGTCGAACACCGATGCGTGCACGTCGAGCAGCGCGACACAGATGAAGCTATAGCCGTAGTTGAAGAAGCCCCAGTTGCCAGTGGCACCGATGCCGACCATCAAGCCTACGAGCGACGCGAACGACACGAGCCGCAGCGGACCGGTGAAGAAGCCGAGCAGTGGCGCGATCACTTCGGCGAAGAACATCATGTACAAGCTGACGCGCAGGAACCACGCCGGGCTGTGGTGCATCAGCCAACCGAGCGGCGAAGGCATCGGCATCCACACCATGAAGCCACGCAAGTACATCTTGTCGCTCGGGGTCGAGCCGATGAACTTGTCTTTCGCAAAACCAATCATCAAGCGGATCACGAGCCAGCGGAACGTGAACGCGACATCGGGCAGCGGCAGTGCGCTGGTGGTGAGCTCGGGCAACACGCGCGCGTCGGGCACGAACAGCACGAGAAAGCCCGCCTCTTGCAGCAGCGTGTCCCATGGGAAGTAGAGGCTGCGCGACTCGAGCGAGAGCCAGAACACGTAGCCGAACAGCAAACACCAGAACCCCAGCGTTCCACCGTAGATCGCGCCGAAGCCACAGAGCACGCCGAGATAGGGCACGGCCCGCACGGCAGCGTCGCTGTCGTTGAGCCACAACACAGTCGGTAGTTGCACGAACCTGCGCAGACCTGGGTAGTCGCGGCGCATGCGGGCCAGCTGTTGCCGCAGCGGCAACAGCTGGTTCGAGCCAGGCATCCAGTCATGTTGGGGGATGAGGGCACCGAAGCCGACGACGTAGAGCAGTCCAATAAAGCGCGGCATCAGTCCCCAGACCAGCCACGGGGACATCCCATCCATCAACATGCACTTCCTCCAGGGCGCTACGGCTGCAACTCACCCAGAGAGCATCCGCTGCGAGCAGCATCGATAGGCGAACCACACGCCGTGCACAACTCTCAGTTGTGTCGATCTGACTGCCTTTGAGTATCGTGACGCGGTCGGCTGCGGAACCGTCCCCATGTCAAGTCTCAAGCGCGAGCCGCCACTGTTTATTGTCCGAAAGTCGGAGCGGGGCGTCCACTTTCTTTCGTGCGAATGGACGCTTTCTGGACAGGTTCAAGCGCGCAGAATGCTGCGGCGCCTGAACGGCTCGGTCCTGCTTTCGGTGGTCACTTTGGGCAGCTTTGCTCACTCCTAGACTTCTCGGGCCGCCGCGCGACCCGTGCCGCAAAAAAAAGTTCAGACCCTGAGCGGTTACTGGCTCGAAACCTAGCGCGCGATGCAATCGGAAACCTTGCCGCCCTCGGTCGCCCACAGCGGCAGCGCACGGGGCGAGGCCGCGGGCTTGTGTCGTGTGACTGTTTGCGCCCGGTAACGATCCTGCGTCATCTGTTGGATCGTGTTGCAGCTGTGAGCGGCGGCGAAAAATTGGCGCATAGACAACGCGACTGCGTGTCGACTAAGCGTGAGCTTGTCTGCAAGGAGATCGCAAATGTTGAAGAAGATGATCGTGTCGCTGACGCTGGTGGCTGCCATGGGCTTTGCGCGAGGCGCGTCCGCTGCCGACGAGTGCAAGTCGGACGGCGACTGCAAAGACGGCAAGGTCTGCATCCTGGCGCTCACTCCGCACGTCTGTAAGCCGCCCCAGCCGGCAGGCGCGGCCTGCAAGCGCGACGTGGTGTGCGCCTCGAAGAAGTGTGAGATTCCCTCGGGAAAAGACGTGGGATCGTGTAAGTAGCGCGGCTTCCTAGTCGCGTGCCCGTGCCCGTGCCCGTGCCCGTACGCGTCTGACCATTGGTCACAAGTTTCGCAATGAAGTTGGTGCTTTTGCAGAGCGAGAGGCAACCGCGCGAAACGGAGCGCGAAACAAGAGAATGAACAGGGAGTTTAGGAGCCGGGGAGATTTTGGAATTGGGTCCAGAGGGTGAACGGAGCGTGTAGC
>Ga0114940_10000012_pt1 | contig 131549 bp, 91 predicted proteins | sample ColdCreekSource_FD_87195 | JGI IMG/M metagenome (GOLD analysis project Ga0114940, IMG submission 87195) | Groundwater microbial communities from Cold Creek, Nevada to study Microbial Dark Matter (Phase II) - Cold Creek Source | ecosystem: Environmental > Aquatic > Deep subsurface > Groundwater...
GCGGTGCCTGTGATCCAAGAGACGGCACACGACGAGCGCACGGATACTCAGCTCACCGTGATGGGTATCGATACGCTGTCTGACAGCAACGTGCGCGACTACGAGGTGACGGCGGACGACGTCAAGATCGAGGACGACATCGCGTTCTTGAACGACGCACGTTCGGTGATCGTCACGCAGAAGTTCGCGAAGAAGCACAACCTGAAAGAGGGCGACACGCTGCAGCTGTCGACCATCGCAGGCAAGCACGAGTACACGGTGCGCGGCACGCTCGCTGCGCGCGGTCCCGCCAACGTGTTCGGCGGCGACCTGTTGCTGATGGACGTCTACGCAGCGCAGATCGCGTTCGAGCGCGGCAAGCGCTTCGATCACATCGATGTGGTGCCCGGGCCGGACGTCGATGTAGCTGCTTTGCAGCAGCGCATCGAGACGGCGATCGAGCAAAAAGCGCCGGTGAATCGGCCCCAACGGCGCACCGAGGAAGCGGAGCGTTTGACGGCGGGCTTCCGGCTCGGCTTGTCGCTCGCGGGTCTGGTCGCGATGTTCGTGGGCGGCTTCATCGTCTACAACGCGCTCGCGATCGCTGTGGCGCAACGTCGCCGCGAGATCGGCATTTTGCGTGCGCTCGGCACGACGCGCGCACAGATCCTGTTGCTGTTCGTGGGTGAAGGTCTGGCGCTCGGTGCTGTGGGCGCAGTGCTCGGTGTAGGTTTCGGGCTGTTTCTCGCCAACATGGTGCTCAAGGCGCTGGGCGGAAACGTGGTCGTGCTCAACATGCCGGCCGTCACCGAAGAGTTGGTGGTCGATCCCAAGGGGCTGATCGCGGCGGTCACACTCGGTGTGGCAGTAGCCTTTGTGGCTGCATTCTTCCCCGCGCGGCAAGCGGCGACCACCGAGCCAGCCTCGGCGATGCGGCGGCACAAGGATGCCGCTGGCATCGGCATCTCCTCGCTCACGACGTCGCTGCGCGTGAGCGCGATCACGCTTGTTTTCGCGGGCGGCGTAGCTGTCATCGCGCACATCAAGGAGAACTACCTGCTCGGTTACGCTGTGGCGGGCGTGGGTGCGTTTGCGATGATGTTCATGTCGCCCGCAGTCGCGTTGTTCGTGGGCAGCTTGGTGCGTCGCTTGTTCGGGCGCCGTAACCCAGCCGTCATGTTGGGCAGCGTCGGTTTCATCCGGAATGCTGGCCGCAACGCCGTCGCGATTTCAGCGCTGGGCATCAGCTTGGCGAACGTCGTGAACGCGGATGCGTTCGTCGACTCGATGAAGCACAGCACGTCGCAGTGGTTCGCGCGCGCAGCGCGTGCTGACGTGTTTGTCTACGTGGGTAAGAGCGGCAAGGTAACCGTGGAGCATCCGCTGCCCGAGAGCTTACTCCCCGAGCTCGCCGCGCTGCCGGGCGTGGCGCACGTGGAGCCGTATCGCCTCAAGCAGCAGTCGCTGAACGGCGTGCCCTTCCACCTCGCGGTGTACGATCTCGAGCACCGCGGCAGCAACGACTTGATCCCGATCGTCGAGGGCGACCTCAAGCACGCGCTGCCGCTGATCAAGGGCGGCAAGGGCATCGGCGCGAGCGAGACGTTCATGCGCTCGTTCAAGGACAAGAAGCTCGGCGACACGCTCACCCTTCAGACGCCGACCGGTCCGCACGACTTCGAGATCGTCATGATCTACGTCGACTTCTCCGCCGACAGCGGCATCCTGCTCACCGATCACAAGGTGTACCGCGAGATCTGGAACGACCACTTGGTCGATTCGTTCGGGCTGTACTTGAAGAAGGGCACCAGCTTCCAAGCGGTGCGCGACCTGATCACGAGCGACATCGGCAAGCGCTTCCGCCTGATCGTGCTCAGCAACGGTCAGTACAAGCAGGAAGTATTCGGCGCGATCGACCGCACCTTCTCGCTCACGCGCGCGACTGAATTCGTCGCGATCATCGTGGCCATCCTCGGCATCATCAACACGTTGCTCGTGACCGTGATGGATCGACGCACGGAGATCGGCATGCTCAAGGCGATCGGCGCGGACAGCTCGCAGGTCTCCAACATGTTGATCACGGAGGGCGCGCTGATCGGCCTGGCATCGACGTTGGTCGGCGTGGTCTTCGGCACAGCGTTCTCGGCGTATATCGTGAAAGAGCTGATGCGCTTTCAAGTAGGCTGGAACATGAGCTGGCAGATGTCGCCGTGGGTGATCCTGCAGATTTTCGTCGCGGCCCAGATCGTGACGTTCATCTCGGTCTGGCTCCCCATGCGCTCCGCTGACCGCATCGACGCCGTCGAAGCGCTGCACTACGAGTAGGAGTCAGAGTTTGAACCGCCGAGGAACGTCTTAGCGCTCGACAGGGGACGCCGCAGACGCCAAGAGAAATCAGGGGTTTAAACCCCTGATCCTCGTTCTTTTTTGGCGTTCTTCGGCGCTCGTTATGGCGTCTTAGGCGATGAATCTCTCTTTCGCGCGAGCTCAGCCGAAGCCGGGCTCGAGAGTTGCGCGCGGTAGGACTTTTGTCTCACCGACCGCGGGCAGCTCGAGCGCGCGGAAGCCGTTGTCTACCCAGTGGTAGAAGCGGTAGCGCTCCGAGCCCAGCGGCTCAGCGAAGTCGAAGCGCACACGCAGCGGCCGACCATCCTTGGTCACCTCGAGCACTTCGATCGCAAGCCCTTCGAGCTGCACCGCGTCGCCCGCATGCATGGGCTTCTTGATCGTGCGGTACAACTCGAGCGCCTGCTTGGTCACCGCGGGCTCGTGCATCGCGCCGCCTGCGTACGTCAGCACCATCGTCTTTTCTGCGGTGCGCTCCACAGTGACCTGCTCAGGTCCGTACGAGAGCCCCCGGAACTTCGCCGGGCTAGGCGCCTGATCGACCGCTTTGGTCATCTTCATCAGGCGCACAGCGAAGTAATCCGGCGACGTGACGAATACCGCATCGCGCCCCACGGCTTCTTCGCCCACGTCGTCGAACGAGTGCTCGAGCGCGTTGTAGAACACCATGCCGACCGCGTTCGCCGGCATCAGCCACGGCGAAATCAGCAGGTGGCACACCACCATGAATCGAGCAAAGCGCAGCGAATAGCTGCCGAGCGCGCGCTTGATCACGCCCGCGTAGGCGTCCCACCAGCACGCCAAGAGGCCTGCCGCACCGATGCTCGCTACGAACAACATGCGGTTGTTCGGCTCGCCCGAGCACATCGGGACGATCGACAGCACCATGCCGCCCGCCCAAAAGCGCGCCACTTTGTCGCGGCGCAGGAGCGGCCAGAGCGCGATCGCCAACGCGATCGTGAACACCCAAGCAAACGCGACGAGCAGCGCGGCCTGCGTCTCGTCGACCAGCGTGAATGTTTCCGCGGGCGGCATGAACCACTGCCCGAGGAGCAAGGATGGAATGCGCTGCAGTGCTGCGAGCGCGAAGCGCACAGGCTCGCGCGCGGGGTCGATGTACAAGTCTGAGTAGCGCGCGCCGTGGCCGAGCGCCGTGTAGACCACGCGCCAGATCACGCTGACGCCGAAGTACGGCGCGAGCGACAATACCCGCGTACGCACCGCGCGTTCGTCGAGAAACAGCGCGTAGCAAAACAAGTAGCCGACGACGGCCGCGCTCGACTCGCCAGAAAACAGCGCCAATCCGTAACACAACGGCGCGATCCACGCCGCGCGCAGCGATCCGCGTGCGCTCGTGTGATGCTGATGCAAGGTCAGCATGCACAGCGCCGTAGCGATCATCGCGTAGCGGTTCGTGGCAAAAGCGACCGGCAGCGCGTGCGTGTGGTCCACCGCGAACAAGAGCGCCGCGAGCCCGCCAATCAGCGGACCTTGCAAGCTGCGGTACGTTAGCGTGGCGCACCAGAGCAGCGCGCCGAACCAGAGCAAGCTGTGCAAATGCCAGAGAAACGCGCTGTTAGGCCAGAGCGCACCATCGAACAAATGCGTCGCGAGGCTGAGCGGTCGGTAGAAAGACAGCAACACCTCGGGATCCATCCACCAAGGCGCGAAACCTTCTTCCATCATCCAGGCCGCATCGACCGGGTTGCCGTTGGCTGCGCCGTAGCCGCCGGAATAGATGCGGAACAGTCGCTCTGCACCCGGCGCATCGGAAAAAATGAAGCGCCCGATGAAGTCGTCTAGATGGAAGCCGATGAACAAGCTGGGCGCGGTCAAGCCAACGCCGAGCGCCACCACGATCCACGGAAAGCGTCGATGCTGGATGAGCCGCGTAAGACGCGCTGTCAGGTCCGAGCTCGACGCTGCCGCTGTGCGCTGCTGCTGATCGGGGCTCGCTGGCTCGAGATTCGAAGCTGTCTCAACTGTCACGCGCGCACCTCACCGAGCAAATCCGTCGTTGCGAGATGTGCGCATTCGCCAAAACAGGACACCTCGACCCGTCGCGCCCCGCGAGCATGTACGGCGAAATCCGCACACTGGTCAATGAGATTGATAGTTTGCGTGCGATTGTAGCTGTGAAGGCCAGCGCGCTGATTTCGTTTCTGTGATGACACACCTGCATTCTGCTGCACAAGTGGCTGAAGCATGTTCGCTGTTATGACAGTTATCCCACGAGCCTTTGCGCCTGTGGATGGCCGTGTGTTACGCTCGCAAGCGTTTTCGGCGCGCGTTCGTAGTCGACAACCAGTCAAACGCGCGGCTTTTTTCATCGATTAGATAAGAATACTGCTGAAGCTACTGGGAACCTGGGGAACCGAACGGAGTTACGATGAACAGGTTGTCACCCGCTGAATCTTTGCAGACCAACATCGTTGGCGCTGCGTTCAAGATCGTCAGCGATGTCCTGATCTTTCGCCTGCGTAAGCTCGAGATGGCCAATCTCGCTGCAGCGACCTCGATCGCGTTTTCACTCGGCTTGCCGATCGGCTCTGTGATCTGGCGAGCGGCGTTTGCCATGGTGCTCAACGTCCTCGTCTACTTGAACAACGATTACATCGACGTCGCTGTCGATCTGCAATCGGGCAACAAGGACAACGAGAAGTCCCGTTTCTTGCACGACAATATGCGTGCCGCGCTGCTTGCACAGCTCACGCTGTTAGCGCTGCTCGCGACCGCCGCGTTCTTGTTCGATCACGGCCTGCTCGTGCCGCTGCTGGCCGGCGGTGGCGTGTGCCTGTGGTATTCGGCACAGCTCAAGCGTCAGCCCATCGCAGATGTGATGGCGATGATCGTGTGGGGCGTGACCATGCCGCTATGCGGCGTGCCGCTCGCGCAGATGGTCGGGCTCGGTGGCGCGCTCGCGCTGCAGCTCGGTCTGTTCTCCGGCGTGTTCGAGTGCATCCAAGTGATGCGCGACGCAGACGCCGACGCACTCGAAGGCTTGCGCACGACAGGCGTCGTGCTCGGTCAAAAGCGCACGCTGTTGTTGACGCGCTTTCTCATGGTGTCCAGCACTGTGTACGCGCTCTTGGTGCTGCATCCGCTCGCGGCGTTGATCACGGCCGCTGCGTTGGTCGTGCCGTTCCGGATCAACGAGCAGGAAGCCTATTGGACGCGCGTGAAGCTCGTCTACGGCATCGCCTGGCTCGTGATCTGCGGCATCGTCTACTTCACCGGTCACAGCCAGGGCTTGCTCTGGTCGATCGCGCGCTAAAACAGACCAGGCAGAAGCCAGTACGTCCGCTGCTTGTACGCGTGCCACTCGGGGTAGCGCGACATGCTGGCTTCTTTCATCACCATGTTGACTGCGAACAACTGGCACCACACGAATGCCAGGAGCAGCACGGGAAACCAGTGCCACGCCATCAGGGCGAGCGCGAGATAGATCAGCATCTCACCGAGGTAGTTGGGATGCCGGATGTAGCGAAACATCCCGTCCGTGATCAGGCCGCGCTTCACCTTCAAGGTGAAGAACTTCTGTGCGTCGGCGGCGAGCATGATCGCCACGCCCAACGTGCAGATCACGATGCACAGCGTGAACCACACGGGCTCGGGCAGCGGATACGCAGGCTGCGACGTGCCTGATATCAGCAGCCAGCCGACGCCCCAATACAGACCGAGGCTCACCATCACGACGCCGGTGCTCGGCAAAGTGATAAACACCTGCCAGTTGGGATCGGGAAACGTCACGGCTTTCAGCAGCCATACGAGCCCGTAAGCGCCATGCAACCCGAGGTACACATACGCAGCCGTCGACGTCGCTTGCGGCGTCTTGTCGCTGTAGAAGAACATGCAGAGCGCGAGCACGGGCAGCGTGAGCGCCTTTTGTGCGTCGACCAACCAGGCGAACTTGAGCGGCCGCGGGCCACCGCCCAGGTCGTAGAGCAACCAGTTGTTCGCGCGACGCATCTGTGCAGCCCACAGCGGCGCTGGCTTCTGACTCAGCTGAGACGGCGGGGCGGAATCCGCTTGCATGGCCCCAACATAGAATCCGTGCCGCGCGTTGACCAGCATGTCCTTAGTCAAGCCGCGACGCGCTGTGACTGCATGGTCGCGCGGCGGTCACGTTTGCCCCGTAGTACGACATGATCACTTCTTTCGCGCGCCTCGCTTGTTCCCGGGGTCCACAGCGCCCGCGTGCTCCTCGAAAGGGGATTCGCCATTCCTTCGTCGCCCGCGGGCACTGTGAACCCTGGGCCCTGCGCGATGCATCACGAAAGAAGTGACCATGTCGTACTAGAGCTGTCCCCACAATGAGGCTTCTTTCGTTCGACTTGTCCGGAGGTATTCCAAATGGTAAAGCGCCACAGCGTCATGGAAATTCCGCCAACTGTGAGCCCAGAGGCTGGCGTGACTGACCGCAATCCAGTGCGGGCACGCAATCTCGGACTGCCGCTCAGAGCGGCAGTGTGGGGCGCCAGCGGCGCCACTGGCGCCGAGGTATTGCGCCAGTACCTTGAAGACAGAGAGCGGCGCATCGGTGAGATCGTCGCGTTTACGCGCCGACCGCTGCAGCTCGACGAGCGCCAACGCGCACGCGTGACCGAGGTGCTGGTCGAAGACTTCCTTGATATGCAGAAGCACATCGAGGACATGCGGAACATCGACGTGGCATATTGGTGCTTGGGCGTGTCCCAGTTGCACGAGCCGAAAAAGGCTGGCTATCGGCGCGTCACCCGCGATTTCACTGTGGCTTCCGCGACCGTGCTCAAGCAAGCCAGCCCGGACGCGACGTTCCACTTCCTGAGCGGCCTCGGCGCATCGCGCATCGGCCTTTCGCCGGTGATGTGGGGGCGCGTGAAGGGCGAAGCAGAGCAAGCCCTGATCGACCTCGGGCTCGCGCGGCTGCTGATCTACCGGCCCACGTTCATCCACTCCGTGGTCAAGCGCGAGCGTCCCACGCGTGGGGATGTCACCGCGGAGCGGCTGTACTTTAGAGCAATTCCCTTACTTACCGTCTCCACGCTCAATATCGCGCACGCCATGCTCCACACGACTTTCACTTTCCACGCTGCGGACCAGCAACGTGCGAAGACCCTGGGGCCGTGGCAGATCAATCGCGTCGCGAGCGCGTATCGGCAATCGCAGGCTGAGCCGAAGCTGCTCACTGCGTTGAATGAGCCTTAGGAATCTGAGGATGCAATAGCCATGGTCATGTCCGCGATGGGAGCTCGTGCACGAGGTGAACGCCTCGTTCGCATGCAACAGTCGCCCCAGTGGCGGAACAACCACTTCGACGATGTGGTTCCGCGCGGTGGCGCAAGCGTATACACGTATCTGCGCCAGCAGATCGGTTGGGGCGCCATCCGCGATTGGATGTTCGCTGGCAGCAAGTACCGTGTGCCGACCGAGTCGGTGCCGATGGTGAGCGTGGCGCAAGCCAGCTTCGCCAGCGCGCCGAGCACGGGTTTGCGTGCCACATGGATCGGGCACTCGACGACGCTCGTGGAGATCGACGGTGCACGTGTGCTGATCGATCCGGTGTTCTCCGGCTCAGCGGGCGTCAACGGCATGATGGGCCAGCGGCGCTTCTTTCCGATGCCGCTCAACGCGGCGGACATGCCTGAGCTCGACATCGTGCTGATCTCGCACGACCACTACGATCACCTCGACTACCCGACGATCCGTCAGCTCTTGCAGCTCGAAGCGCAAGCGCGCGCGGTGTTCGTCGTGCCGCTCGGTGTGGGCGCGCACCTCGAAGCCTGGGGCCTCGCGCCCGAGCGCATCGTCGAGCTGGACTGGTGGGAAGAAGCCGACGTCGCGGGCCTGCGCATCGCCGCGACGCCCGCGCGTCACTACTCCGGTCGTGGTGTGTTCGATCTCGAGCACACGCTCTGGGCGAGCTTCGCGATCATCGGCAACGAGCACCGCGTGTTCTACAGCGGCGACACGGCCATGTTCCCGGGCTTGCGCGACATCGGCGAGCAGTACGGTCCGTTCGATCTCACGTTGATCGAAGCGGGCGGCTACAATCGTTACTGGGCTGACATTCACTTGGGTCCTGAGCAGGCCGTGCAAGCGCACCGCATGTTGCAAGGACAAGTGATGATGCCTGTGCACTGGGGCTTGTTCGACTTGGCGATGCACGGCTGGACCGAGCCCGTCGAGCGCGTGCTTGCCGCTGCCAAAGAGCGCAACGTGCTCGTGGCGACGCCGCGGCTCGGCGAGAGCTTCGAGCCAGGCCTCGCGCTTCCGAACGAACGGTGGTGGCCCGAGCTGCCTTGGGACAGCGCCGAAGCTGCACCGATCATCTCGACGGGGATGCCGAGCACAGCCGAGGCGCTGGACTTGTGACGGCGCGCGGCGCGCTCGACGCGCCTTGGGTCACACGCTGGCTCTGGGTCGTGCCGCTCCTGGCTGCATTGCCGGCCGTGTTCACCGGTTACGTGCTCGACGACCTGCAGCAGCAGTCGATGGTGCGCGGCACGTACGATTCGAGCACGCGCGCCTGGGATGATCTGTATTGCTTCAGCCCGGGACCGGGGCGGGGGATCGATCCGGCGATCTTGAGCTGGTGGGACGATCCGCAGTCTAGCCTGTGTTTCTTGCGGCCGATCAGCAGCTTCAGTTTGTGGCTCGACCACACGTTTTTGTGGCGCTGGCCGGTGCTGCCGCATTTGCACTCGATCGCCTGGTTCTTCGCGCTGTGGTGCGTGTGGCGCGCGATCCTGCTGCGCTACTTGCCTGTGCGCATCGTGAACTTGTCGCTGTTACTCACAGCGCTCTCGGGCGCGCTCGCGATGACTGTGGGCTGGATCGCGTCGCGCCATGCGCTGGTCGGTGGTTGCTTTGGGATCGCGGGCCTGTACCACTGCCTCGTGAGCCGCGACCCGGTGAACAGTCGCACGGGCGCGCGCATCGCACGCGAGCTGCTGGGCGGGGTTTTGATCGCGCTCGGCTTACTTTCGAGTGAGATGGTGCTCGGCGTGTTCGGGTTCCTGGTCGCGCGCGAATGGATCGCGCGCGATGGGCAGAACAAGCTGCGGCGCGGCGCGCTCGGGCGCATCGTGTTCTACGGGTTTTGCGGGCTCGCGTATGTCTCCACGCACGCGCGGCTCGGCTTCGGCGCGCCGAAGTATCCGCTGTATTTGAACGCATCAGGCGACCCTTGGACGTTCTTGCGCGCGCTCCCGGAGCGCTTGCTTGCGCTGAGCGGCGATCAAGTATTGGGTTTGCCTTCGGACCTGTGGGTCTATCCAAACTTGCTTTGGATCCTGGTTGTGGTGTGCGCGTACGGCGCTGCGATGTTTGTGATCGCGCTCTTGCGCTTGTGGCCTGCGCTGCAAGATCCCGCGCTTTCGTCGCTGCGATGGCTCGGCCTCGGCGCGCTGCTCAGCTTGGCACCTGCGCTGAGCGGCATGGCGGGGGGCAGGGCGCTCACCATCGCGGCATTTCCTGCCAACGCGCTGATCGCCACGTTCTTATTGTCGAGCGACTCGCTGCTCGGCGTGCTCGGCAGCCGACGGCGGCGCTGGGGCATGCTCGCGCGGCGCACGCTCGCGGCGGGTGCGTTCGTCGGGAACCCGGGCGCGCACTTCGCGTGGTTCTTCGTGCTCTTTACACTCGATCAAGTGGGCGAGAAGTCGCTGCCTGACAGTCAAGTGTCGTGTGCACCTAACGCCGATGTCTACATGGTAGATGCCAGTCAGCTCGGCGCAGTCGCGTGGTATGCGCGGTACTGGTTGAAGGACAAGCTGCAGGCCGAGCACTACAGGCAACTGACTATGAGCCCGATCGGCGCGGAGCGCATTCGCATCACGCGCACGGGCCCTGCGCGCTTGACTCTGTTGTCCAGCGGTGGACCGCTGGTCGGAGAGATGGCGATCCCGCCCGGCAGCGGCGAGGTCTTCCGCGCCGACATGACGCGCGAGCATGAAGACTACAGCGTGCACGTCAAACAAGTTAGCGCGGCGGGACCGACAGAGATCGAGTTCGAGTTCGCACGAACGCTGGATGATCCGAAGTTGTGCGTGTTCATCCAGGACGATGCGCGACTCTACCAATTCAAACCGCCCGCGGTCGGATCTGACAATGTGATCGAAGCGGTGTCGCCGTTTCAGATCTTAGCGACCAATAACCCGTAGGAGATGCAGTGATGTCATGGTCCGGCTTGCCCCCGGAGCTCGTATGGGGGCTCATTCCGCGCTTTGTAGGTTTGCTCTACATCATCGGGTTCGGCGCGCTGATCAATCAACATCACGTGATGCCAGGCGGCGCGAACAATTGGCCGCTCTCCGAGGTGTACACGCGCATCCGCCGCGACATCCCCGGTCTGCGTCGTTTCACGCTGTTCCCCACGCTGTTGTGGCTCAACGCGAGCGATCTCACGTTGCGTACGATTCCTTGGATCGGTGTGTTGTGTGGCATCGGCGCGGTCTACGGCGGCCCGTACGCTTTCTATGCGATGTTCTTGGCTTGGGTGTTGTGGCTGTCGCTCGAGCCACGCGCGCTGATCTTCCCGTGGGACACCATGCTGCAGGAGGTGGGTTTCCTAGCGTTGTTCATGCCCGCCATCGAAACGCTGCCCAACTGGTACGCGAGCGCGCTGCCGCTGCCCTCGGTCGCGTTCATGACGCGCTGGCTGGTGATCCGCTTGATGTGGGGCTTCGGCAAAGAGAAGTTCCTCGGGGCGCGCAAAGAAGACCTTCTGTACCTGCGCGGTTTTCTCGTGTGGATGCCGCTGCCCACGCCGTTCGGCTGGGCCGCGCATCACCTGCCTGCGCGCGCGCTGCGCGTGATGTTGGCTTTCATGTTCGTGGCTGAAGTCATTGCGCCGTTTCTCGGTTTCTTCACCGGACCGCTGCGCATCGTGTCGTTCGTCCTGATGAGCGGCTTGATGTTGGGCATTCACCTGACGGGCAACTGGGGCTTCTTCAACATCGGCTACATCATGCTCGCGCTGTCGCTGCTCGACACGCAAGCCAGCATCTTCGATCTGGCCAGCGAACCGTGGGTCAGTCAGCTCGGTCAGTGGCCGGACCTCGCTGTGCACTTGACCATGGCGCTGATGTTCCCAGTGTCAGTGCTGTATTTGCCTAACAACTCGTGGTTCATGCGCACGTGGCTGCATTGGCCCGTGGACATTCTGCAGGTGCCCGACAGCTGGATCCCCAAGATCAAGCGCGTGCTGCGCTGGCTCACGCCGGTGCGCTGGATCGAGCCGTTTCGCATCATCAATGGCTACGGTGTGTTTCCGCCGAGTGCGCTGGCGCCAATCCGCTTGGTGCCCGTGTTCGAAGGCAGCGACGATGGCGTGACCTGGAAGCAGTACGGCTATAAGTACATGCCGACGTTTCCGCACTCGCGCCCGCCCATGATCGCGCCCTATCACGCGCGCTGGGACCAATACACGTACTACGTCACGATGGGCATCGACGCGAGTAGCATGTTCGGCGCGCTGTTCCCGATCGCCAATCCGTACACCAGCAACATGCGCGTGCCGATGTTGGAGGTGTGCATGCAGCGCATCTTGCGGCAGGACCACACGCTCTTGGATATGCTGGGGCACAATCCATTTCCGGATCACCCACCGAAGATGATCCGCATAGGCGTGCTCGGTATGACGCCCACCCGCCTCGCGGAGCTGCGAGCCACCGGTCACTGGTGGCACGTACGCCGCTTCGGCACGCTGTACGGCGCGCGTACGTTGGACAACGAGCCGCGCCGCGATTGGTTGCCCGAGCCCGAGCTGTTTCACGCCGATCTCTTGCGCTGGCGCGACCGCACGGTTCCGCTGCAACAGCTGGTGAAGGCCTATCGCTCAGGCATGCCGCTCGATCAGGCTGTGATCGCCGAAAGCGATCTCACGCGTGCTGAGCTCGATCGTTTCTGGAACGAGCTTGTGCCGCTGCTGAACGAGCAGCGCGGCGACTTTACGGTGTTGCACGAGCGAGCAGACGCGCTACGCACGCGCTTCGATGCGCGCTCGCTAATCCGGATGGAGCGCATCCTCGAGCGGTACGGGTGGCTGTTGCGCAAGCGCACCGAGCATCATCGCTTTGGCCAGCTAGAGCCGTCGCTGCCGCCGATGAGCAACTATCGCTATCACATGCTGCTGCAAGAGGTCGTGCTCGATGGGCGCGAAGCCGTAGAAGCCGTGTTGCAAGATCCAGGCAGCATCGTCGAGCGCTTCGCACGCTCGACCGACGCCAGGCAGATCTGGGGCCAAGCGCTGTTGCGCTACGAGCAGCTGATGCTGCACATCGCGCTGTTCCGCGGCTCTGAGATCGGCAGCCAGAGCCAGCGCGAAGGCATGTCCGGGCTGTTCGAGTACTTCGCAATATTGTCGAACATCGTCCCGCGCGGCGAAGAGTTCTGCCCGAAGTTCGTGAAGCACCCAGACGGCGAGCACACCATCGAAGGGTTCTATCCTCCGCCTCCGCTGCTCCCAAAAAGCAACAGCCTAGAACAACCCTAACAAAACCACGTTCACGCTCACGGGTACGCTCACATCCACGTCTATCGTCCACGTGCGTTCGCTGCTGGTTTCACGTTGCGTTTAGTGCTTTAGAGGCCGTCTAACTCTGCCGCCTCATCGGGGTGATCTTGGCGCAATCGATCTACGAGTGCGGGGGTGCGACTGCTCAGCGAGGTACGCGAAAGCGCATGGACCAGTTCCTTGCCAGCATCGAGCTGCTCGCGCGCGGACGCGCTGGTCGCAAACGCGCGCGCCAATGCGCTGCTCGCATCGGCGTAGCGCTCTTCCTTCAGCAGCGTCTGACCCTCCGCGAGCAACTGGCTCGCAGGCCGCGGGTTCGGGCACAACAAGAACGCGTCGATGAACTTCTTCCACTCAGGCTTGCTTTGCTGGGGCGCCGCCACCAGCTGCGTGGGCTGTGCGCTCAGCACTTCAGTCAAGTGATCGAGCGCCCCTGTGCTGCTCGGATAGTTCTGCAGCGTCGTCAGGTAGAGCTCGCGCGTATCGCCCCAGTGCTCGACCGTGCGCTTGCACTCGGCCACGAGCGGCGCGAGCGACCAGAGCAAGAACAACGAGAACGTCAGCTCGAACGCCACACGCGCTGAGTTGTTCCGGATGCGCAGAACCAAACCCTCGAGGAAGCGCGTGAACAAGCGCGTCCCTCCCAACGCGACGCCGAGGATCGGGATGTACAGGTGTTGTTCGGCGACCGGCGAGCCCTCGAAGTGCAGGAACGTCCCGACGGGCGCGAGGAAGATGATGAACCACAGCCCGCTCAGCGCTGTCAGCGGGTCACGCTTGCGGAGATACCAGGCGAGCCCGAACCCAGCGCCGACTACCACAAAGCCAAACAGGTTCTCGAAAGCATGGCCTGCAGGCTGATCTGGGATCAGCACGCCGAAGGTCTCGAACGGGTTGAACCACAGGTAGAAGTTCCGCACCACGTAGCGCATCGAGTTGGTGAACAAGCCGAGCGGCGAAGAGCCCTGCCAAAAACGCGGTAGGTCGGCGACCACAGCCTGCAGGACGAGATACCCGAGCACGCCCAGTGCGGAGCCGCCATACAAGTAGAGCTTGGCACTGCGCTGTGGACGCGGCGCGAGCAGGAGCTGGTAGCAGAGCACGAACAGCGGCGCGAACAGCGCGAGCTCGTAGAACGAAAGTGCGAAGCAGAGCGCGAGCGTTGCGCCCAACGCATCCGTTACGGGAGATCCCTTTGTCTCGAGCGCCCGGCGGGCGAATGCCACGTAAGCCAGCAGGCCGACCGCGCAGAGGCTGATGTTGGCCGCGGAGAACCAACACACCACGCTCAGCGTGGTCGGGTTCAGCGAGAACGCCACCGCCGCGCCGAACCCGTCGAGGTGCGAGCGACCGCGAACTGTTCCGTCGTATTGCAGGTAAGCGGTTGTGAGCAGCAGCAAGGCCATCATCGCCATGCGCCACGGCAGGAGCGATGGACTGAGTGCGACCAGCCAGAGCATCACGTTCTCGCCGGGGCGCCACCAGCTCGCGTCCAGGTGCGACAGTGCACCGCCGAACGACATGTGACGCAGCGCAGCGATCGAGGCTTCCTCGCCGAGGCCGATCGTCTGGAAGCCTAGACTGGGCCAAACCACCCAGCACAAAACGGCATACAGCACTGCCGTCGCGATCAATATTGTGACGCGTTCACGTTCCCGTGAGTCCGGAGTGGACTCGGGCGTGATCGGCAGGACGAGGCTTTCTGTTGACGGGATGGACTGTTGATTCACTACTCCCTCGCGTTCCCGTCAGCAGCATATGCAATTCTGGCCGTTCGGATCAGTACTTGAAACTGCAAAAAGCGACTGCGCGCGAGAGTTTGCCGCGTATTTCAGCTGATGCTCCGACAAGGGTGGTCAGGCTGGAAACCTTCGTACATACATCAGTGCAGCGCATCGCAGGCAACGCGTGTCCAGCAGCGCTGTGTGAGGCCATAGCCAAAACATGAGACTTCGGCGGCCATGGCAGACGCTGACGGCGGCTGCGAGCCTTGAAACCAAGCAGCCACAGATGCATGAAGCATCACTTCACTTTGAGGTGCGCGCGTGCCCGAGACCGAGCAGTACGATTACATCATCATCGGATCGGGCTTCGGCGGCAGCGTCACTGCGCTGCGGCTCACGGAGAAGGGCTACCGCGTGCTCCTGCTCGAGAAGGGCAGCCGGCGTGAAGCGCACGACTTTCCCAAGACGAACTGGGATCTCAAGCGTTGGCTGTGGGCGCCCGCATTTGGCTTTCGCGGGATCTTTCAAGTCCGTCCGTTTTCACACATGCAAGTGCTCGCTGGTGCAGGTGTCGGCGGCGGCTCACTGACGTATGCGAACACATTGCCGATCCCAAAGCGTGGCTTCTTTGTAAGTCCGAGTTGGGGCGCGCTCGCAGACTGGGAGCGCGAGCTGACACCGCATTATCAAACTGCCAGACGCATGCTCGGCGCAGCGCCGTCCGACTTTCTGTCACCCGCGGACGAGCTGCTTAAAGGCCTTGCAGCTGAGCGCGGCAATCCGGAAGCGTTTCAAAAGCCGCACGTCGGCGTGTTTATGGGCACACCGGGCAAGACCGTTCCCGACCCGTACTTCGGTGGAGCGGGGCCTGAGCGCACAGGTTGCACACGCTGCGGCTCGTGCATGACAGGCTGTCGTCACGGCGCCAAGAACAGCTTGGACAAAAACTATCTTTACCTCGCTGAGCAACAAGGCCTCGAGCTGCGGCCCGACACGGAGGTCTTGCATGTCGCGCCGCTGCAAGAGGGCGGCTATCGCGTGCGTGCGCGCGTCGGCCGCAGCTACTGGAGCCGCGCAGAGCAAGTGTTCGAAGCGAGCAACGTCGTGTTCTCCGGCGGTGCGCTCGGCACCAACTCCTTGCTCTTACGCCTCAAACAGGACGCGCAAGGATTGCCCCAACTGTCTGATCGTTTGGGGCATGGAGTCAGAACCAACTCCGAGTCGCTGATTTGTGTGACTGTTCCCGGTAGTCAGCACGATCATTCTTCGGGCATCGCGATCAACTCGATCCTACAGACAGACGATCACTCGCACCTCGAGATGGTGCGCATGGGCGCAGGCTCGGGACTGTTTCGTCTGCTGACGATCACGCCGCACGTCGCAGGCGGCAATGCCTTCTTGCTATTGCTTCGCATGATGGTCGCGCTCGTGATGCGCCCGATCATGACGTTGCGTACATTTCTGATACCTGATTGGGCGCGCGCGACGATGATCCTTCTGTACATGCGCTCGACAGAGGGCACGCTGCGCTTCGTACGCAACCGCTTCGGTTGGATGAGCACGCGCTTGGAAGGTGGCGAAAGGCCCGATGCTTCGATGCCAGAGGCCACAGCGCTCGCCCAACGCATCGCGGAGAAGGCAGGCGGTGTGGCTTGGTCGCCTTTCTTCGAGCAATTGTTCAACAGACCAACGACGGGTCATTTGCTCGGCGGTTGCTGTATGGGAGCGACGCGCGAGCTCGGTGTTATCGATCATCAGCACCGCGTACACGGGTACAACGGCTTGTATGTGATCGACGGCTCTGCCATCTCCGCGAATATCGGAGTCAACCCGTCACTCACCATCTGTGCGCTCGCCGAGCGCGCGATGACTTTCGTCCCACCCAAGCATAAAACTGTCAGAGATAACGAACGCACTGCGCAAGGTCAGCCCACAACGAACAGTGTGTTGCTTTAGTTCTTAGCCAAACATACCAACAGCACTCCTGACTGGGTATGATGGCTATGTTCAGGTGCACGAGCGCGATCACAACACGAGCTGGGTAGTCGATCTAACGCGCTGGCCTTTTGTCTCCATTCGACCGCCCTCGAGCGGTCCGGAGGAAGACGGCGAGCTCACTCAGTTCTATCACGCACTCGAACATCTGTTCTCGCGTCGACGCCCGTACGCGGTCTTGTACGACGTACGCGGCGTCTTCATTTCAGCGTCTCGTCGCGATCGCATGACCGAATGGACGAGCAGAAACGACAGCTCGATTCGCACGCACATGATCGCGCTGGCAGTTGTGGTGAGCTCCGAGACCGAACGCGCTCAGGTGATGGCTGGCTTCTGGAGCTTGAAGCAGTCCTACCACGCGCGCATCTTCGAGAGCCCAGCGGAAGCCGAGCACTGGCTACTGGCCGAGTTCGCCCGCGGCGAAGGCGCCAACTAACACCGCCCGCAACTGTCCGCTTCGGCTACCTAGCAGTGCTGCCTTACGCCGCCATCAGCGGCCTGCAGCTGCTAGCGGCGTCCCCAGCCCCGTGGCAGAGGGCTGCGCACTTTCTGCGAGCCTATTCCTGTGAACCGATCCACACAGAGAGCGTATGCCCCGGGGACCGCTTCGCCTTCTGTCCAAGATCTTCGTGATTGCCGCACTGAGCGGCGCATGCTCCGGTGGCGACAGTGCCGCTCCCGGCCGCAGACCGACCGGTTCCGGTAGCGCCGCTGGCGCGCCTGCCGCTCAGGGCGGCAACGGCGGCAACACTGCCCCGGGCCTCGTTCCCACGCCGGGATCGCCAGTGCTGACCCCCTCGATGCCGGGCACCGTGGCGCCGCCGCCGCTCGCGCCCACAGGCGAGCGCACGCCTGCAGCCATGAACGACTGCGAGGGCAAGGTCGACGCGGCGCTGCTCGCCACGCTGCGCCGCACTGATCTGCCTCAAGCGAGCGCTCGCGTGTTGTACCCGTACGACGGCACCGTGTTCCCGCGCGGCTTGCCGGCGCCAGAGGTGCAGTGGGACAGCATCGCCGCCGACAGCGTGTACGTGCGCGCGCGCTCGATGTTGTTCGACTACGAAGGTTGCTTCAGCGGCAGCATGCTGAGCCATATCCCGCTGCCGCAAGCGGCCTGGGACAAAGCGGCAGATCAGAGCTTGGGCAAAGCCGATCCGCTGAGCGTCGAGATCGTGCTGGCTTCATCCGGCAACGCGCAGCGCTTGCCTGCATTCAAGCTGGTGTTCGCGTTGGCGTCGCTCAAAGCAGCCGTCTACTACAACACCTACGGCTCGCTGCTCGCCAATCAACAAGGCGCAGTCGGCGGCGTGGTCATGCGCGTCATCCCCGGTGAGTCGGAGCCATCGGTGTTCTTGACCGCACCTGCACCGACGCACTGCATCGGTTGTCACTCTGTGAGTGCCGACGGCAGTCGCATGGTGGCCGAGGTGCACCTGCAGCCCGGCCTCAACGAAGATCTCAGCTCGTCGTACGATCTCACGAGCGTTGGGCTCCAGACCAATCCGCCGCCGCTCAAGAACGACCTGTCGCGCGCGGGCTTCTCCGGCTTGTATCCAGACGGCTCTGTCTATCTGACGACGGGTCGCCTCGGACCTGGTCCGATCGCAGCGTTGCCCGGAACACCACCCGGCAACGTGCCCGGCACGTTCGGCCCCGAGCCGAGCCGCTTGTTCGACACGAACACCGGCGCCGAGCTGCCCGGCTCAGGCATCGCCGAATACGCGTACATGCCGAGCTTCTCGATCGACGGAACCATGATCGTATTCAATCAAATGGATGCGAGCGGTGCGCCGGCAGGTCACTCGCTGGTGGTCATGGACTACGATCACACGGCGAAGAAGTTCAGCAACCAACGCCAAGCCTTCACTGATCCGATCCGTTATCCGAGTTGGCCGGGCTTTTTGCCGGACGTGGTCGAGCGCACCACCGAGTTCGAGATCCGCCACAGCAAGCGCCTGATCTTTCAGCTCGGCGACAACTCGGACTTCGCCACGCAAGAACAGCCGGTTGGCATCACGCCGCACCCTGCCGACCTGATGTGGCTGGACGTGGACAGCGGCAAGGTCGCGCCGCTGGCAGCTGCAAACGGTATCGGACCGGGCGGCGAGGTGACCTTGCCGTACGGCGAGCGCGACGCGCACAAGAACTACATTCCGACTGTCAGCCCGATCGCGGCCGGCGGTTACTTCTGGGTGTTCTTCACCAGCAAGCGCAACTACGGGAACCTGTTCATCGCAGACCCTCCGGAGCTGCGCGCCGAAGGCAAAAAGATCTGGGTGACGGCGCTCGACATCAACGCGCCTCCGGGCAGCGATCCCAGCCACCCCGCGTTCTTCTTGCCGGGCCAGGAGCTCGAGTCCGGCAACATCCGCGCATTCGCTGCGCTGGAGCCCTGCCGCGAGAATGGCACGATGTGTGAGAGCGGCGTCGACTGTTGCTGCGGCTTCTGCACCGATGGTGTCTGCGCCTGCAAGACCGAGTGCGCCGCGCTCGAGGAGCGCTGCACCACCGCGGGCGACTGCTGCGATAAGACACAAGTTTGCATCGCCGGCTTCTGCGGGTTGGTTTCGCCAGGCTGATGCCGCGCGACGGCGCTTGCAGTACAGTCCTCCAAAAAACAAGCCTTTGGAGACGGTATGGATTTCGAACACTCGCCGCGTGCGCAAGCGCTGATCGCGCAGGTCGATCGCTTTATTCGCGAGCGCATCGTGCCCAACGAAGCGCTCTATCATCAGCAGCTGGTCAACTCGTCGGACTACAAGCAGTGGCGCATCCCGCCGATCATGGAGCAGCTCAAGGCCGAAGCCAAAGCGCTCGGCTTGTGGAACCTGTACATGCCGGATGCCGCGCACGGTGCGGGTCTCGACAACCGCGACTACGCGCCGATCGCAGAGCTCACCGGTCGCAGCTTCATCGCGCCCGAGGTGTTCAACTGCAACGCGCCTGACAGCGGCAACGCTGAAGTGCTCGTGCAGTACGGCACCGAAGAGCAGAAAGAGCGCTGGCTCAAGCCGCTGCTCGCGGGCGAAATCCGCTCCGGTTTTGCGATGACCGAGCCCGCCGTCGCGAGCAGCGACGCGACCAACATGCAGGCGACCGCGCTGATCGAAGGCGACGAGATCGTGCTGAACGGGCAGAAGTGGTGGACCACCGGTGCGGGCGATCCACGCTGCAAGTTCCTCGTGTACATGGGCGTGACGCTGCCCGATGCCGATCGCCACCAGCGCCACTCGATGGTGCTCGTTCCGATGGACACGAAGGGCATCAAGATCCTGCGGATGCTCCCCGTGTTTGGCCACCTCGACGAGCCGCACGGACACGCGGAGATCTTGTTCGAGAATGTTCGCTTGCCGAAGAGCGCGTTCCTGCTCGGGCCCGGTCGCGGCTTCGAGATCGCGCAGGGCCGACTCGGACCCGGGCGCATTCATCACTGCATGCGCTGCATCGGCATGGCAGAGCGCGCGCTCGAGCGCCTATGCCAACGCGCGACGAAGCGCGTCGCGTTTGGCAAGCCGATCGCGAACCTCGGTGGCAATCGCGACATCATCGCCAACTGTCGCATGGCGATCGATCAGGCTCGCTTACTCACACTCAAAGCGGCGTGGTCGCTCGACAAGCACGGCACGTTTGGTGCGTTGACGGAGATCTCTGCGATCAAAGTGATCGCGCCCAACGTATTACAGATGGTCGTAGACGCCGCGATCCAAGTGCACGGCGGCGAAGGCATGTGCGACTTCGAGCTGAACATGCTGCTCGCATCCGCACGCGCGCTACGGATCGCCGACGGCCCCGATGAAGTTCACCGCGGCCTGGTCGCGCGCTTAGAGCTCAAGAAGTACGTGTAGCGGCGTTACTCCCAGCCCCCCGGAGTGCCGAGGGGCTGGTTGACCATGATCGCCTGGACATCTTGAATCTTGCCGTCGCTCACTTTGAACGCTTCAGCGAGATGGAGCGTGCGCGAGCCTCCGAATGGGCTCATGGGGATCTGGAAGAGCACCCAGGGTAGGGCGTTGCCGCGTTCGACATCCACGAGCACATAGCGGCGTTCGATCTTGTCGATGTAGCTAAACATCGCGACGTTCTGGAGACCCGTACCACTGCCGGTGTTCGAGCCGTTTTCATTGCGGCGCGCGGTGTCGGAGAACGGAATGGCAGAGCCGTCGCTGCTCTCGATGCCAGCGAAATACGTGTCCACGATCGCCGCGAGCTCGTCGCGCGTGAGGCGCGCGTCAGCGGGGACCTCCTCGTCGAACAACGGATTGCGCATGAGCGCATTGGGCGTGAAGAACGACGCTTCACCGCTCCTGCAAACCGTCGTCTCGATCTCGGTGACTTCCATGTTCACGACTTTGAGTCGGAACGCCAAGAGCACATCGCCGCCGCTGTCTTCGAGCGAGACAAAGCCCGCGGTCTGCCCGGCTGGCACCTCCGCAAAGTCCTGACGGTATGAGCCGAGTGCGCTCGCAACCGCCCACAGCCCCTCTGTTAACTTCAGCTCCTTGCCGTTCTCGGTGAAGCGCACCGCAGCGGCCGTCTTGAGCTTGCTCGCATCCTTGGCGATCAAAGCATCGAGATAGGAGTCGCTGAAACCTGTTAGACAGGCGCGATCGCAATCCGCTGCCGGAGCTGCTGCACCAGCGGCCGCCCCGCCAGCGCCAGCCGCTGGGCTGTCCATGCCTGCGCTCCCGGCCGCAGCAGCTGCGCCCGCGCTGCTGGTGCTTGCAGTGCCCGCGCTTCCCGCGGAGCCCTGCGCCGCCGGCGCATTCGAGCCTGCGCGCGCCGCTTGGCCCATGCTGTTCGGAGCGGCAGCCCCAGCTCCGCCCTTTGCAGGTTCAGCCTGCGCGCCCGCTTTCGGTGTCACAGGTGCAGCCGTAGGGCTGCCTGCGGTCTCGGTAGCGGGCGACTCACTCGAGGCCGCGCCCTTGTCCTCGCCACCACACGCGACGAGGCCCAGCGCGTACACAACGCTCCATGCGGACCTCAATCTAGACCTTGAATCGCTCCGGCTCGGGCACGCGCTCATGACTTCTCCTCCGCGCTACCCACGCCATGGCGCGTCAGCGATACGAGATAACAAAACTCAGAACACACGGGGCGAAAAGCCTGGACCGAGGAACGTCTCCGGTCCTTTCGTCGGTCCAACCCAAATGTGTCCGTGAGCCGACAGCACCGCAGTCTGCAGCGCAATCCTCCCGAGCAGCTACGCCGAGTTGCCGAAGTTGACTTCTTTGGTGCCTTAAAAGCCACCGGGGCCACCACTGTCTTTCGACAGTCGTAGCCCCGAGGGAGTGTGGGGAGCGAGCCTGGTATCAGGCCCGCTGCTTACGCATCACCAGCAAGTGTCGGTCACGCCCAACAGGCTGAACGCGCCGTTGGTGATCGAGTGAGCCGGGTAGTGGAACGTGAACTGGTAGCACATCTCGGTGTCGGTCGATTCGCCGAACGGAACGCCGAAGGCGTTGTCGTTGAAGAACGAGCAGCTGGTTTCCAGCGTGTCGCCCGGCATGAGGTCGTACTCTTCGAAGTAGTGCGTCTCGCTGCCGAACACGAACGGCTTGTCGAAGATGACCGACTTCTGACCGCCACGGATCACGCTGGTCTTCATGTTCTTGCCGATGCGGTGCATGTGCGGCTCGAAGCCCATGATGTGGATTGGGATGTCGCCCTTGCCTGGACGGCACGTCGTGGTGAACGTGCTTTCCTTGCCGGCCGGCATACCCGGGCCACCGGCCCAGACGTTACCGTTGAGGTCTTCGGTGCCCATCCAGGTGATGCCACCGATGTTCGCGCGGGTCGACTTCGCCACGGTGCAGATCTGCACGTAGGACGCGTCTTCCTGCATGCCGGTGGTCGAGTTGTAGAAGTGCCACTGCACGTTCATCGTGCGGCCGGGATTGGGCAGCTCCATGCCGACGTCGTCAGGCATGATCAGGTTCGGACCACCGACTGCCCAACCAGCGAGCAGAATCGGGTCTGTGCCGATGAGGGTTGGCAGCGGCGACTCGAAGTGCGCGCCTTCTGGCTGCGGCTCATTCGTGGAGAACAAGAGCCAGTGGTGAAGGACCTGAGCGTTGTCGGCGATCGTCGCGTAACCAGTCGCGACCTGATCCGCCGGCCAGGGCACCTTGTAGTAGAACTGTTCGTAGAGCTCGCCTGGACGAATCGCGAACTTGCTGGTGTCGTCGGCTGTCTGAGCGCCGTGGACCTTGAAGTCGTAGCAGGTCTCGCCTTCGCGCGGCACGATGCGGCCGATGCCGCCATCCTTGTTGCCTTCACCAACCGTCGGAGCGCCACCGGGCTCGGTCGCGCACGTCGCGTCTGCTGCGCTGCCCGCGAGAGCGCCACCGGTGAACCATGCGTCCATCGCCGCGATCTCTTCGGCTGGCATTGGAGCGACGTTGACGGGGGGCATCGGACGCGCCATGTCGTGGATGCGCTCTTTGACGAGCTCATGCACCTTCTTCGCCGGGTTGGTCTTACCGGGGGCTTGGAAGTCCGCGAACGTGACCAATGGCATCGGAGCACCGCCGATCGGCGTGGCGCCGTGGCAGGTCGCGCAGTTCTTCGCCATGATCTTGGTGACGTTGCAGGGCAGGATGCTGCCGCCAGCTACGCCATCGGGCGACTGCGTTTGACCCATACCCTGCGTGCCGACACCTGGAGTGTTCGGTGTGGTGGAAGGCGTGCCCACGCCAGTCGGCGCGGTCGTCGTGGTCGAAGGCTTGACGCCTGGAGTGGCCACGCTGCCTGCTGCACCCGGGGTTGCACCCGGAAGCGTTGCGCCCGGCGTGCTTGCGCCTGGCGTGGTTCCGGTCGAACCGGCGACTGGGTCTTCTGCAGCTCCGCCACATGCACCCAGCAACAGCAGCAGCGCAGCAGCGCCGGCGCCCTTTAGTTTATTTACTTCTCTACTCGCACGTCGATGTCCCATGCAGAACCTCTTCTCTCCGCCTGATTCGGATATCTCGGACGACGTCTTTGACTCGGCTTCGCGAGCCGCGTCTCCTCAAACGCACATCGCCCGATGGAATGAGCGTTGCGCTAGTTTCTCGTAGAAAGCAACGCGGGGCGCAATCGTTTCGACGATCCGTCACGAAAATCGTCGTTTGAAAACGCTAGTTTAGCGCAAACGGACACGCTCGGTGCTGATTCGGTCTAGAGCAAATCGGCTCATACGATCATCAACTTTTTTTGTGCGCAAAATGGATCTCAAAAACGAGCAATCCAGGCTGGTCGTCGGTACCAGGCTTGCTGCTGAAGGCTGCGAGCGCGCCGCCACGGGCTGCACGATACGCTGCGGCTCGCGAGTAACGACATGCCTCGAAAATAAGCATGTTTGCAGCATCGCAGCAGCCATGCGCGTCAAGATTGCGCGAACAACACGCCGCGCAGTCGGCGCAGCGCTTCATGCAGGTCGGGCTCGGGCACGGTCGTAAAACATAAGCGTGCCCAAGTCGTAAAGTCAGCGCCGCATGAGGTGCCCGGAGTCAGTAAAACACCAGCTTCCGCGCAGCGATCGAGGGTGTCTGACAGGTTTTCTGAGCGCTTCATAAACGGTTGTAAGTCAAAGAATAAGAATGTCCCGCCTTCGGGAGCCAGCTGCTCGAGCGCACGCGCGGAAGCACGCGCCGCGCTCGCGTATGTCGCGCGCATTTGCGCGAGCCAGCTGTCGCCCTGTTCGATCGCGCTCGCCGCAGCAAACTGCATCGGGCGGGGCGCGCAGTAGCTGTAGAAGGTCTGCACGCCGCGGATCGTATCCATGGTCTCGCGCGGACCGTGGGTGTAGCCGACACGCGCGCCTGCGAGCGCGTACGCTTTGGACACGCTATGTGTGGCAAGCGTGCGCGCGGCGAAGTCGGGGCGCGCGAACACGGAGGCCGGTGCCGCGTCGCCGAACCAAATATCCTCGTAGGCTTCGTCGCAGATGATCCAGAGCGCGTGGCGTTCGGCCAGCGCTGCGATCTGCGCGAGCGCGCTCTCGGGCAATACGCGGCCTGTGGGGTTGTTAGGTGCGTTGATATAGATCGCGACGGTGCGCGGCGTGATCGCGGCCTCGATCGCAGCGACCGGGTCGAAGCCGGGCTCGTCGAGGCGCGTGAAGAGCGGTACTTCCACTGCAGTTGCACCCCTGGCTCGAACCGCGCCGCGGATCAGCGGCCAAAATGGCGAGGGGATGATCACCTCGTCACCGGCATCGACCAGGGTGCTGCAGATGATGCCCATGGCTGCGGTGGCGCCGGGCATGACCTGAACGCAAGCGGGGTCGACGACCACGCCGCTGCGCTTCTTCAGCTTGTTGACAATCGCGTTGATCAGTCGCGGCTCGCCCTGCGTTGCCGAATACTGGTGAAGTCCTGGCAACTCTGCGCTCGATTGCGCCTCGGCGCGTGCAGCTGGCAGCGGCTCCAGATAGGTGTCGCCGACGTGCAGCGAAAACACTCGGTCAGGCTGTGCGGAACCACGCTGAGTGGCCTTGCCAAACACGCCTGCAGACATGTGTTGGGCAGTCGAAACGAGCTCAGGAAAGTGCGGCATGGGCGTGGTGTACTACTACATCGCCACGCTCCCCTAAAGCCTCTTCCCGCGCCCGAGCCCCGCGCCCGCCACGCATCCTCTACGGCTTAGCGATCGAAGAGATCGGATAATCCTCGGTGGCAGCCCGCATCATGGCCTGCAACACCTCCGGATAAAGCGCCTGACTCGACGCGCGGTCAAACAACCCAAAACCGTCAGCACCGCTGTTTTTCCCGCCGTTGTCCCAGTAGACCGGAATGATCCCGCGGTCGACCGCAGCCTTGGTGACATATTCCATGTAATACCGTCGATAATTCGCGGCAGATTCTTGATGCACCGCGCCGTACTCGCCGATGATCACGGGCAGACCCGCGCTGACGTACTTTGTCTTGAGCATTTCGAACTGGGCATCGGCGTGAGCTTCTTGGCCCCAGTTGTCCGCACCGGGGCTACCCATGCCCCAAGCGTGCGTCTCGCCCGAGCCTGCGAAGCTCCAGGGGTCGTAGTAGTGCACCGATAGGATCAAGCGACCCGGCGCAGGGTCGGTCGGAGCCGTGAAGCCTGCGAGCGTGTATTCAATGTTGGTGTTGTAGCCGGGTACGACCAAGCAGCGCGTCGCGTTGTTGCCACCGGTCGCGCGCACCGTGTCCACGAACACTTGGTTCAATGCGTTGATGGGCTTGTAATACGCAGGATCGGGCTTCTCGTAGCCGACCTTGATCTCATTCATCGACTCGAACAGCAGCTTGTCGCCGTGGTTTGCGAAGTGCGTCGCGATCTGTTTCCAGAGCGCCACAAACTGCGCTTGCACGGCCATGTCGTGCGCCGCATTCGCGCTGCCCGAGCTGTCGCGCAAGGACAGCCATTCGCCGTCGCCGCCCTCCGCGCCATCGTGATGCACGTTGATGATCGCGTACATGCCGCTGTCAGTCACGTAGGATACGATCTCTTCGACACGCTTGATCCAAGCAGGCTCGATCGTGAACGTTGGCCCGGCACCGAAGTGCTTCGCCCAGGTCACCGGTACGCGCACGACCTTGAAGCCAGCAGCGGCGACCGCTTGGATCAATGCGGGCGTCACCATCGGATTGCCCCAAGCTGTCTCGCCGCCGACAGCGTCCAAGCTGTTGCCGAGGTTCCAGCCGATGCTGAGCTGCGCGACGAGGCTCTTCGCGTCTTGCATGGTCCCGTCGCCGCTCGCTGGCGCGGCAGTTCCGCCTGTGCCAGCGGCGGCGCTGCCTGCGCTCGCTGCGACACTGCCAGCCCCGCCGCTCGCAGTCGGCTCGTTTGCCACCTGCCCGGCTGCTGCAGTCGGTCCCGTGCCCGCCTGTGCAGCGGTCGTCGGCGTAGGAGCTCCAGCGTCGCCGGTGCGCGGCGTCGCGGGCATGCTGCTACTCGCTCCGGCTTGTATGGACATGGTCGTGGGCATGGTCGTGGGCATGGTCGTGGACGTGGTCGGCAATGAAGCACTCGGCGCGGAGCTGACCGGCCCATTCGCCATCTCAGGTGCTGAAGCTTGACTGCATGCGGCCAGCGCGAGCACGAGCAGGCTGGCCGTTCGAAGGCGGGAATGCGGAGCGAGCGTTTCGATGAGCATCTGTGTTTTCCACCTGCCGTCGGCCCGGGTGCGCAGGGCATCGCCCAGGAGCGACGGCATGTCGTTGCTGTGTAGTGGGCGCGGACGCCCGATCAGGGTGAGGTCTTGTCGTACGAAGAGGCGCGCACGGGTTTGCATGCGGCTCCGCCACCGTTCACGCTCTGCCACCACACCAGCCTCGAAACGGAGACCCCATGCCTGGCCTACTGCCCGACGTCGATCCGGATGGCTTGCTCGAGTACTCGGTCGTGTACACCGACCGCGCGCTCAACCACATGTCCGCCAAATTTCAGCGGGTCATGAACGAGATCTCGGCGCAGCTGAAGCAAGTCTATCACGCGCGTTCCGTCGCGATCGTTCCCGGTGGCGGCACCTTTGCGATGGAGGCGGTTGCGCGCCAGTTTGCGAGCGGTCGACCGGTGTTGGTCGTGCGCAACGGATTCTTCAGCTTCCGTTGGTCGCAGATCTTGCAAGCCGGTGCGATCGCGTCCGAAGAAGGTGTGCTGAGCGCGCGCGCGAGCTCTGCCGAGCCAGCGTCTGCGTTCGCACCCGCACCACTCGCCGAGGTGACTGCGGAGATCGAGCGGCTGCGTCCAGCGGTGGTGTTCGCGCCGCACGTCGAGACCGCGTCGGGGATCGTGCTTCCGGACGACTATTTACGTGGGCTCGCGCGCGCTGTGCGCAGCGTCGACGGCCTCTTAGTCATCGACTGCATCGCGTCGGGCGCGCTGTTTCTGGACATGGCGGAGCTCGGCATCGATGTGCTGCTGAGCGCGCCGCAAAAAGGCTGGAGCGCCTCGCCGTGCGCGGGGCTCGTGATGTTGAACGAGCGCGCGCGCGAGCGCATCGACAGCACGCAGAGCAGCAGCTTCGCGTGCGATCTACGCAAGTGGCTGCAGGTCATGGAAGCGTACGAAGCGGGCGGTCACATGTACCACGCGACTATGCCCACCGATGCGCTGACTCACTTGCACGCGGCGCTGGGCGAGAGCGCAGCGTTTGGTTTCGAGAAGCTAGAGAGCGCGCAGTGGCAGCTCGGCGAGCGCGCCCGTGAGGCGCTCGAGCGAGCGGACTTCGCGAGCGTCGCCGCCGACGGCTTCAAGGCACCGAGCGTGGTCGTGAGCTACGCCGACTCGCCCGAGCTCGCCACCGGCAAGCGTTTTCGGGAGCTCGGCCTGCAAGTCGCGGCGGGTGTTCCGCTGCAATGCGGCGAGCCCGCGAGCTTCCAGAGCTTTCGTATCGGCCTGTTTGGGCTCGACAAACTGCAGCACGTCGAGCGCACGTTCGAGACCTTTCAGAACGCATTGTCACGGCTGCGTACATGATGCTTGCGGCCGGCAGATGTAGCGATTTCAGCGCTTTTCGGACGGGCCATTGCACCGATCGGCGTCACAGGGGATAAGGGCGCGGTGAACGATACAGCTTCGACCTTGATCATTCACGATCCACAGACGGTCCCGACCTATCCCGACGGACTGATCTCGCGTTGGTGCCAAAAAGCGCTGTACGAGCCACGCGACGAGGTGTTCGTTCGGCTCACGCTGCGTGCGATCGCCACGCAACTCGGTGCGATGGTCGCGCTCTGGGCCACGCTGCGCTTCACCGATATTCCTTGGGGCATTCCGGCGCTCGCGTACTTAGCGCTCTGGGGCTGGAGCGCGCCGCCGATCATCTTGATGCTGCACTGCACGATGCATCGCAGCTTCATCCGCAGCCCGAAGTGGCTCGACAAAGCGCATCCGTTCATCATGCCGATCTTCTTCGGCATCCCCATGGGCTTCCGCGAGCACCACATCGGCATGCATCACGTCGAAGACAACATGGAGGAAGATCTGTCCTCTACGTTGCGTTACCGGCGCGACAGCTTCCTGCACTTCCTGCATTACTTTGGCCGCTTCTTCTTCTTGGTCGGCTTCGAGCTGCCCGGTTATCTGCGCCGCAAGCGCCGCTTTGGGCTCGCGCGGCGCGCTGCGCTCGGTGAGATCGGTCAGTGGACGGTGGTGCTGAGCGCGTTTGCGCTGTTCGATTGGCGCTTCGCGCTGACAGCGTTTCTCTTGCCGTTGATCTTGTGCCGCATCTCGATGATGGCCGGCAACTGGGGTCAACACGCGTTCATCAACACGTCGCTGGAAAACGGCGGCCTCTCGAACGCCATCAGTTGCATCAACACTACGTACAACAAGCGCTGCTTCAACGACGGCTATCACATCGGCCATCACGTGAAGGCCAAGCGCCACTGGGCGGAGCTGCCCGGTGATTTCTTGGCGAACAAAGATTTGTACGCCAAGCAAGGTGCGATCGTGTTCGAGGGCATCGACTTCTTCATGGTGTCGGTGCTGCTCTGGACGGGCCGCTGGGATGTGCTCGCTAAGCGCTACGTTCGGATCGGTGCGCCGATGAGCGACGAAGAGGTGATCACGATGCTAAAGGCGCGCGTGCACCCCGTGCACAGCTGGCCAGCGGAAGACCTAGCCCTAGCGTGAGTCGGCTTCAGCTGGTCTTGAGTGTCGGCGCGGTATGAACGCAGTTGCGGCCCGAAGCTTTGGCGTCGTACAGCGCTTTGTCTGCCGCCTCGTAGAGCGCCTTGTCGGCTGTGCGACAGCCAGGTGATTTGACGGTCGCCATGCCCAAGCTCACCGTGGCTTTTACGACACGGCCATCGTCCAACGCGATTTTGCGGACAGCGAACCGCATGCGCACGCGCTCTGCGACCACGAGCGCGTTGTCCGAATCGGTCTGCGGCAAGATGAGCGCGAACTCTTCGCCGCCTACGCGCGCGGCGATGTCGCTCGTGCGCGTGCTCTCGCGCAGGACATCCGAGAGCGCGCGCAACACAGTATCGCCGCCCTGGTGACCGTAGGTGTCGTTCACTTTCTTGAAGTGGTCCGCGTCGATCAAGATCAGCGTGACTGCGCCACCTTGGCGCTCGGTGCGCGCAAGGTCGCGCGTGAGCGCCTCCTCGAATGCACGTCGGTTCGGCAGGCCGGTGAGCGCATCGCTCATCGCCATCATCGAAAGTGATTGGTTTGCGACCTTGAGCTCTTCCGCGAGTCGCTCGCGATCTTTGATCACAGCTTCGAGCTGAATGACCAGATCTGCGTAGCTGCGGTTGATCTCGATCAGCGCCGCGTTGGCGTCCCGCATCAACAGCTCGATGTCCGGCTGCGGCGGCAAAGCGCGGTTCAGCTCGGCGGTGGTTTGAACCAACTGATCGGGCAGCGCTTTGAGGATCGCATCGAGGTCCGGCGTGCTGATGTTCAGCTGTTTCGCAGCTTCGATCGCAGACATGCGGTTGGCCGAAGGATCGCCGCCTTCCATCACGGCTGCGACGCGCTCTGCCAACCAGACTACGCGCGCCAAGTCGGAGCTGGGCGGCTTGGGATCGTGGTGGCTTTGGATCGCGGCCGAGAACTCGGGGTCGAGACCCCAGGCACGCACCAGGCTGCCACCGCTCGAAGGATGATCGTCGAAGCCGCGTCCGCGCTCCAACATCACACGCATGCCCGCTGGCGCGCGAGCCATCTGGATCGCACCCGTGAGATCTTCGCGCACCCGTGACAGCAAGCCGATCTCGGCCAGCATGCCGAGCGTGAAGTAATCGTCCGGTGAGCTGCGGCCGAGCTTCTCTGCGACCAAACGGCTAGCGATGCCGCGACGCAGACACAGAGCTAACATGTTGTCGCCGTCCGGACTGTTAGGTGCGAGGTCCGCGACCGCGACGGCGAGCGCGAGGTTTCGAACACCGCGCACGCCGAGCAGAGAGACGCCTTGTTGTACAGATGTGATCTTGGCGCGCAGCGCGAAGCGGCCGCTGTTCACGTGGGCTAACAGCCGGACGACGAACGCCGGGTCATTCTGACAAATCAGTACGAGCTCGTTGACCGTGACGTTAGGTCGGATCGCTGCTTGCAGGATCTGAGTGGACAGCATGGACGCGGGGGTCGCGTCCGCAGGCGCCGGAGAGTGTGGTATCGACTTCGCCGTTGTCGTCTGCATGACAGTACTTAGTTATAACTCAATGCTGACCCGTCTAGGTGGCGTGGTCACAAGTTCATGTGCACGCCAGTCGACCTACACTCTGCTGGCCGCTCTTTACAGTTGGGAAAGTGTCGGTCGTACACTTCTACGCATGGTGTGGATGACAGCCACACCAGCTCTTGCGCATGTGTCAGGTCACAAGCCAACCGGGCTTCACTTTGTATTGTGTCTGAATGCTGCGTCGACGCGCAGCGCCCGGCTGATGCATGATCATAGCACGCGGTGAACGACGAAGCGTCAGCCACGCACGCGGACCCCGCGCGTGCTTTCGACGGGCAGTATCAGCTGGGTGCCGAGATCGGCGCAGGTGCGCTCGGAGTCGTGTACCGCGGTGTAGACGAGCGGCTCGATAAGCCTGTCGCGATCAAAGTTTGGCATTCGCGGCTCGATGATTCGGGACCACTGCGCGAGCAGTACGACGCCGAGGCTCGCGCACTTACTGCGCTCGAACATCCGAACGTCGTCGCGATCACGGACTACGGGATTGCTGGAGAAGCTCCCTATCTGATCATGGAGCTGTTAGAGGGCCAGACTCTGGAAGCGCGTATGCGCGCTGGAGCGCTGCCGGCTGCTCTGACACAGACCTTCATGCAGAGCGTGCTGCGCGGGCTCGGTTATATGCACATGCGCGGCGTGATGCATCGCAACTTGAAGCCGGACAATGTGTTCTTGCATAAGCTCGACGCCGACTCGGAGCAGCTCAAGCTGCTCGACGTGGGCTTGGAGTCGCTGCCCGCGAACACAAACGCTGGCGCCGCGCAAAGTCCGCGCACTGCCTACGTCCCACCCGAGCACGACGCCGGCACCGAGCCGGACGGTCGCAGCGACGTGTACGCCGCCGGAGTGATGATGCTGCACATGTTGTCGGGGCGCGAGCCGACGCGTGAGCTGGTGCGCGCCGCCGCGGAATCCGCCGACCTGCTCGGGAAGCTGTTGCCTTCGGCGACGCCTGAGGTGCGCGCGTTCATCGCGCGTGCGGTGGCGACCGAGCGAGGAAGTCGCTTCGGCAATGCCGATCAAATGCTGCGTGCGCTCTTGGAGCTCGCTTCGCCTTGGGCGGACGATCCGCCGGGTGCTGTCGCTATGCCCGTGCGCGCGGTGGTTGCGTCGATCGCGCCGCAGTCAGTGGCGGCGCCTGCTGAACATGAGCCCGCTGCGCTGGGCGAAACGGAGGCGCTCGCGACGCCTCCAGATGACGAGCTGATCGGGGCGCCGGCGGAGGCGGACCATCACGATCAAGAAGTGGTGCTCGGACCGATCGGCTTGATGGCGAAGCTGCGCGCACACAAGAAGCTGCTGCTGATCGGCGGTGGGGTGATCGGGCTCGCAGCTGTTGGCGGCATGGCAGCGTTGGTACTGAGCAGCCGTGTCGCACCTGAGCACGTGGCAGAGCTTGCCGCGGCGGAGCACGAGCCGGCTGAAAGCAAAGCCAAAGGCAAGGGGAAGAGCAAGGGCGCGAAAAAGGCCAAGGCCGCACCAGTCGTGGAGGAGGAAGAGGAGGAAGAAGAGGAAGAGGAGGCGCAGCCGATCATCAAGCGCGAAGAGCCAGGCTCGGAGCACGCACCGGCAGAGCCTCCGAAATATGCCGCACGCCTTGGTGAACACGGTGAGCACGGTGAGCACGCTGAGCCCGGCGACACGCCGGCGGAGGCGAAGCCGAACGAAGCGCAGGCAAAGCCCACTGAAGGCGTGCCGGCCGCTGCGAAGTCCGGCGCGGAGCACGAAACCGCACAGGCCAAGCCAAGTCAGGAGGCCGCTGCGTCGCCGGTCGCTGAGTCGCCGCCGCCAGCTGCGGCCGAGGGCGCTGCGCAGGGCAAACCTGCGGAGCTGGCAGCGGCCGAGCATGCCGCCGTGGTGCCTGCTGCTGCCGCTGCGAGCGGCAAGACCGTGGCGCCGGCTGTGAGTGGAAAGGGCGAGGCCGCCGCGGATGCGAAGCCGGCTGCCGCTGTGAGCGGCGAGGTTGCTGCGACAGCGGAGCCGCCCAAGGGACCCACGCCCGAGCAGATCGGCGCGGAGCGGCACATCGAGCCCGACAAAGACGAGATTCGCCAGATGCTGGCTCTCGCGATCGCCCCTCAGCCTCGCGTCGCAGCGAAGAACCCGTGGGAGATCGACGTCCCGAGCCCGTTGCAAGCACTGCGCGATGCGATCGCAAAAGGTGAGCACGGCACCCCGGGTAACCTCAAGGCGCTGCGCCGCTACAACTCGGCGAACCCGCAAGACGTCTACGGGCACCTGCTGTTGGGCGGGTTCTACGCCAACCGCGGCTTCAGCTTGGATGCGCTCGACCAATACGACATGGCCTTTCGCATCGACTCCAGCTCACGTGGCGCGCCCGAGATGCTCCGGCACGCGATCACCATGGTTGAACAAGGCATCGCCGATGTCGATGCCGCTCGCTTTCTCGCGCGGGTGTACGGCCGCGAAGCCTCTGGGCCGATCGCGTTGCGCGCAGCGCGTACCACCAACCCCGCAGCAGCTCGACGCCTCAAAGATGCGCAAGCACGCGTCAACGCCGCAAAGCGCCGCTGAGGCCCGGTCAGGAGCTGGTTTCGCGCGGCGGGTCGGTTTGCTTGGCGCGGACTTGGTCTGCTTCGGCCCGGAGCTCGGAGTCTTCGGCGTTCTCGGTGAGCAGCTCGTCGTAGATGCTGAGCGAGCGGTCGTAATAGCCCTGACTTGCCAATAGGCGCGCGATAGTAAGTGTGCGGATCGGTTCTGAACCGTCGGCGTCGGCCGCTGGTGGCTGCGCGGCGGCGTCTTCGGAGATTGCAGCTGTTGGCTGCTGCGCCTGTGTATCGCCGCTCACAGCTTCGGCTGCGGACACCTCTGGTTTGACATCCTCGGACTGAGCGGTTGTCTCTGGCGCACTGGCTTGCTCGGCCGCGCGCTTCGCTTGCGCGTCCGCCAACGCTGCCTTGGCAGCGCCGAGCCGCGCTCGCAGCGCGTCGCTCTTCGAGTCGCGCACCGGCCGCTTAGGTCGCGACGTGGACGCACGCTCGGCCTTGCCGCTGATGGCGTCAAGGGATGCGCCTGCAGCCATCCGCTGCGACGGCAGCGGCGGTGGGCTGGTGCGCCTCTGACGCGCGCCCGTCGTTTCCTCGGCCGCGTCGGTAGACGTTTGGGATGGTTGGGACGGTTGACCGGGCCGGGTAGTCCGGTCCTGCAGCAGCAGCTGGCGCGCCTTGGCTTGGACCGAGGTCGTGGCCTCGCCGTCGGGACCCACTGCCGCTTCCTGCGCGCTGGGGGCGGCTGCGTCGGCAGCACGCGCCCCCGACATCGCACGCTTCAACCGCTCACCAGCCGCTGCAAAGAACCCTCGCTTCGTGGGCGCGGGTTGTTGCGGGTCGGATTTGCCTGTGTTGGAGGGGCGCATGCTGGTCTCTGGCAGGGTCTGCGCACTGCGGCTTAGCTCCCTTTGGCAGGTTCGCCAATTCGATCCTGGCGCAAAAGCCGATGCGAGGTCCGGCGGACCGCAGCAACGACGGGGAATTTGCCATAATTTCGGGCGATTTATGCAGAGTCGGTCAAACGATCGTCTCGGACGATAGCACGCTTTCTGGCCTTGGCCGCGAGGGCCATTGACACAGAAACGCAGCATCTCGCGCGCAAACTTGCGATCGCTAGCGCTGGAACACGTAGGCCAGTGGGACGCCGTTGCGCTTGACCGTGTGGATCACATGTCCGCGCTGGCCCACGTGACAATCGTCGCGCGTCGTGGCGATGAACACTTGCGCGTGTTTTTCGCGCTTGGCCCGTTTGAAGCGCGCCGACTCGGGCCAGTGCGGCGCGAGCATATCGAACACGCCGCTCATGTAACACGCACCGATGCGCGTGGTCTTCTTGCTCCGATAGTTCTCGAACACCCAAATAAACGCTTCGCGATTGGCTGCGCCCCAGTAGTCCGTTTCGAAGCGTCCTTGCGCCGCAGGCAGGCCGCCGAAGATGCGGTTGAAATAGAGATATTGGTAAGGGTGCAGCGCGTGCATATCGAACGCGCACAGACCCGCGAGCGCGATCAGCGCAGTCGCAAGCGAGCCGCGCAGCAGCTTCGCGAGGCTGGTATCTGTGAGCACGCGCGCTGTCGCGATGCCGGCGAGCGCGGCGAGCGCGGGGAAGAAGAACAAGAAGTGCCGATGCGCGTCGTAGATGATCGGCCGCGCAACCAACACGCCGAGCAGAGGAAGCGCAATGCTGGTCACGATCAAACCTATGCACAGCACTTTGCGCGCATCCAAGGCGCGCTTACGCCACAATAGATAGCCGCACACGCCCGCGCACAAGAGCGCGATCAAATACAGCTCAGGCAGGGTGATGCCGAACCAAGTCGGCAGGTACGACCTGGGCAAATCGTAGGAGAAGATTCGTTCACCATCGAACAGCAGCTTGTTTCGCCACTGGAAGTTCGCGGCTTCCCGCGCGGCTTCGAACGGTCGCGAAAAGGGCTGCTGTTGAGCCCAAGGCCAGGCTGCGATCATCACCGTCCACGCGAGCGCAAAGCCGACGCACAGCTTGAGCACGGTCAGCGAAGCCGCGCGCACCACGTCACGGGCGGCGATCAACGGAGGTCCCCACCACAGCGCGACCACAGAGCTCGCGACCGCAGCGGCCAACGGATACACCAGCAGAAACAAGCCACCCGAGCGCGTGGCCAGACCGATTCCCAAGCACAGGCCTGCGCGCAGCGCGTTTTTCCAGCTGAGTGGGCGCGGCTCGATGCCGATGCACACGGCCGCGTAGAGGGTGAGCGTGGCGCCCGTCGCGAAGGGAATGTCCTTCGGGTTGAAGATCGCGTGGCCCACGAAGCTGGGCGTGAATACGAGGAACGAAGCGGCCAAGAAGCCAGCAGGTGCGCCCCCGATCAGCGCGGCCATCTTCCAGGTCGCCCAGATTGCGCACAATCCGAATAACGCGGACAACAGGTGCACCACGCTGTACGTGTCAAAGGGCAGGATCTTCGACGCATTGAGCGCGGCGCCGAGCAAATCGAAGAAGCCCGCATACACCCGCTGGCTGCAGTGCAGCGCGCGCTCATCGGTGAAGTCTGAGCTGAACCAGGCGAGGATTTCTTCGCCGTAGCGCACATGCACTTCTTCATCGAGCGTGATCCCGGCGTCGAGCGCCATGCGGAACAGCGCGAGCGAGCTCAGCGTTGCGAACAGCCACGCGACCAGCTGCCAGGCGGTCGGCCTCGTGAGGCGCGCACGCACGAACCTCGACAGCACAGCCGCGAGCTTCTCGCGTGCAGAGGTCGCTGGCGAATCGGCCGCAACGGCCAAAGGCCTGGCTGGTCGTTCTTCCCTAGCGAACATGTGAGCAGCGCTGAGTAGCTCAGCGCCCGAGTCGAGACAAGCAGAACAGCGAGCTGGCCAAGCTTGCTGTCTGAACAGTGCATGAACGCGCCGTCACATAGGGCGCGCTGATCAGTCTTTTGTGCTGTGCTTACCCGAGCCGTCCGCGGGTTGCTCGGATTCCACGTGCACCAGGTCGTCGATGTTGACGTCGGCTGTGATGTCCGCCAGCGACGGCTGCTTGAACATCGGCGTGTTGCGGTCGTCGTCGTGCTCGGGCGTGACCTGGGTCGGCTCGCGCAGCGCTCCGCCGATGCCGCGATGAACTTGATTGCGCCTAGGTGTGGCCTTCAGTGTGTCGGCGATGTGAGACAGCATCTCTGCGTAATGCGTCTCGTTTTCCACCGGGTCGTTCGAATACAACGTGTCCGGATCGGTGCTCGTCACGACGTACAGCGCGGTGAGATTCTTGATGAACGCGGTCGAGCTGTGTCCGGGGTTGTGCTGCACGATGTCGTGCAGGTGCTTGACGATCGTTGGTCGCTTCTCCGGGCAGCGCTGCGCGAGCTCGACGAAGCCCTCGAGCACACTCACGTCCATCAGTTTGTGGTGGTGTGCGCCTTCAGGCAGATAGCGATCTTGGAAGATGTAGCCCGCGACATTCTGCAGGCTGAGCGTGGCGTACTCCGAGTCCACATCTTCGCGGCCGGCCATGCCGATCATCCCCACGAGCGCCTTTTTGCGATCCTCGGGTGACCACACCTCGCGGTCTTCGACGATGCGCATCAGTCCCTCGAGCGCGACCGTCTTCAGCTCCTTGTCGATTTGCGCCATGTCCTCTTCATGACGCGCATCGACTCCCACGTAAGCTTCATCGCGGACGCTTCGGGCTGCGTTGATCGCTTCGTCGCGCCGCGCGCTGAGCGCAGAGGCTTCCTGCTGGTACACGCGGTCGGCTTCTTCGACCAACAGCTGATAGGCCCGGTTGGCTGCGGCGATGGCAGCGTCACGTTCGGCGCGCGCTTTGGTCTCGACAGCCTCGAACGGCTGCTTGGCCTGAGCCAGGTCGTCGTCGTGCTTGCCGCGCGCGCTCTGCTCGGCAGTCTGGAAAACGGAGTCGACCTCGGCGCGCTCTTTGTTCGTGCGTTTGCTGAGCGCGTCCTCGCGGGCTTTGCGCCTGCGGGCCGTAATGTCGTGGACAGCCTTCTCGTAGTCGCGGTGAGCCTTGGACACGCGCGAAAACGGCCAGCGCTTGCCTCTCGGGATGAAGTCTTCGGTCTGCAGGACGTTCGCTGCCGCCTGCGCAAGCTGATCGCTTTCGACCAAGGTCGTGGAGCGTGTTGTCATGAGTACTCCGCTTTAAACCAAGCCGATGGGACTAATTTTTCGTCGCTTTGTGACGTGGCGCGGGCCGACAAGCGGCCTAGGTCAAACGTCGCGCAGCTTGTCTTTTGCTTGCACTATTCGACATTTTTGTCGAGGCAGTGTGTTCCCCTTGGCGCTCGCTTTCGCACAAGATTTCGTCCAGCAGGCGATGAGTGCGCGCGCGTGAAACGTGGCCGCTCGATTCGATAACGCATCGAGTGGTTGTGTCACCGCATGGGAACGGAGCGTCAGCTGACGAGTGTTGTCCATCGGAGCGGATACGCACCAGATTGCCATGCGACCGCGACGCGTCATTGCCCTATTTAGTCGTGTAGTTGCATTTTGGGCCAAGCAGCATTGTGCTAGTTCTGTTCAATCAATTACCTGGGGCGTGGCGGGTCCTTGGAGGCTGGACATGAATTTTGGAATGTTGAAATCGACTGATAAGGGCCAAGCGAAGGGCTTTGTGTCGCGCCTAGCACCGCGTCGTAGCGTCACTGCCTGCGCGGTTCTCGCGCTCGCGTTGTTGGGATGTGGCTCTGAAACTGCTGGAACCGGCACTGAGTCGGCGCCCACCACGCCCACGGGCACCACGAGCACAGGCGCTGCCGGCTCTGTCGCGCCAGCGACCCCGACCACGCCCAGCACAACGACCACCACGCCGACGAATATCGGCACGACGACTGCGCCGAGCACTACGCCGTCGGCCACGCCGAGCACGACACCACCTGCATCTACGACCACGCCGCCGACCGGTCAGGCGACCACGCCACCTGCGACCACGCCTCCCGCGACCGGCACAATCGGCATGATGATGCCGGCGGCCGGTGCTCCAAGCACGCCCCCGGCGATGACCGGCGCCGACCTTCCGGTCGAGACGGGCACGCCCACGCTGTTCTGGCTCGAGATCACGAGCAACGTAGTCGTCTCGATGGGTGCAAGTGGCACCCCGGCCCAGATGACATTCGCTTCGGGCAGGCCACTCTCGGCGCCTGACGGAATCGCAGTCGACTCGGTCGGCGGCTACGTCTACGTGCTCAACATGGGCACCGTGATCGGCGGCGGAAACGGCGGCAGCATGGTGCGCTACAAGCTCGACGGCAGTATGCCGGAGACGATCATGCCGGCTGGCAGCATGGCTGACGGTGCGACCTTCAACACCGGCAAGCAGCTGTCGATGGATAAGGTCAATCGCAAGCTCTACCTGGGCGACCGCGAAGGCGCGAAGGTCTGGCGCACTGACATGGACGGCAAGAACCTCGAGGTTCTAGTCAGCGGCCACGACATCCAGCAAATCGTCGGTGTCTCGCCGGATCCGATCGCGAAGCAGTTCTATTTCAGCGACCGCAACGGCAAGAAGTTGTTCCGCGCGAGCATGGAAATGCCTGCTGGCAAGACGCACGCCGACCGCGATGACCTCGAGCTGCTGTACGTCGACAAGGCGTCGAACGCGATGCCGCTCGACATCGAGCTCGATGTCAAAGAGCGCGTCGTGTATTGGACGGATCGCCAGCAGAACAAGGTGTTCTCGATGCCCATGGATATGCCGATGGGCGGGGACGCCAACTCGCGCACGGACGTGAAGACGGTCGCGCAAGGGCTCACGGATGTGATCGGGTTGGGCTTCGATCACGAGAACAAGGTGCTGTACGCGACGCACAGCGGCACGGTCTCGTCGTTCAAGGCTGACGGCAGCGACCAGCCCAAGCGCATCGGCAGCAGCGGTCGCACGGGCCTCGTGTTCACGAAGATCCCGTGACGCGTAGCGCTGTATGAATGAAAAAGGCCGGGCTAAAACGCCCCGGCCTTTTTTTAAATCTTGCCGCTAACAGATGCGGCGCAGCCAGTTGTAGCGATCGGGCTTGGTGCCGGCTTGGATGCCGTACAGCTCTTGGTAGAGTGCTTCGGTGATCGGGCCACTCTGCTTGTCGTTGAGCTTGATCGTCCCGAAGGTGCCGCTGATCGAGCCGATCGCCGTGATCACTGCAGCGGTGCCGCAGGCGAACGCCTCTTGGAGCGAGCCATCGGCGTATGCGGAGCGCAGCTCGTCGAGTGAGACCGGGCGCTCTTCGACGCTGTAGCCGAGGTCGTTAGCGAGGCGCAGAATCGAATCGCGTGTCACGCCGCTGAGCAGCGTGCCGCTCTTCAGATCCGGCGTAACGAGCCGCCCCGATTGTCCCGCGCGCAGCACTGCGAAGAAGTTCATGCCGCCGAGCTCTTCGACGAACTTGCGCTGGATCGCGTCCAGGTAGAGCACCTGATCGCAGCCCTTTTCCTTGGCTTCGGCTTGCGCCAACAGACTCGCGGCGTAGTTGCCCGCGCACTTTGCCGCGCCCGTGCCGTGCGGCGCTGCGCGCACGTGCTCATCGGTCACCCACAGCTTCACCGGTAGGCTGCCGCTCGCGAAGTACGCGCCGACCGGCGAAGCGAATAGCACCATGATGTACTCGTTGGCCGGCTTCACGCCGAGCGAAGCTTCCGCAGCGAACATCAACGGTCGCAGGTACAGGCTCGTCCCGGGGGCACTAGGCACCCACGCACGGTCTTGCTGAACGAGCGCGTCGATCGCTTCGATGAAGCGCTCCTCGGGCAGCTCGGGCATGGCCAAGCGCCGAGCCGAGGCGGCGAAGCGGCGCGCGTTCATCTCGGGCCGGAACGTCACGATCTTCCCGTCGGCGTGGCGGTAGGCTTTCAACCCTTCGAAGATCGCTTGCCCGTAGTGCAAGGTCGAAGTCGCGGGCGAGAGGCTCAACGGGCCGAACGCGCTCAGCTCGCCCTTCTGCCATGCGCCGTCTACCCAGCGGATCGTGACCATGTGATCGCTGAAAACGCTGCCAAAGCGCTGGTTCACGAGCAGCTTTTCGCGCTCTTCCGGCGATTTGCACTGGGACGAAACTTGGACGGTGATGTTCGGATGGGAGGTGTTCGTCATGGAACCGTGGAACCGGTCGGCTGGGCTTGAGTCTCAGATGGTAGCGCCTGCGCGCTGTGGCGCGAATCACCACCGCGATTTAAACGATAACACGGCCGCCCCAACCCGGCAGAGGTAGACCCCACTGCGCTGGCCCGAGGGCTACGGCACCGCAGGCTTCGGAGCTAAGGCCGCGCGCGGTAAGGCTCGTCGTCCGTGATGAAGTCACGTTCCGCGAGCGCATCGCTGCGCCAGGCTTGCAGCGATGGCAGCGCCCAGACCGCTTGCGCGTAGCGTGCGCTGAGCGCTGACAGCGGCAGCCCATAGCTGCGGGCTCGGCTCAATATCGGCGCGAAGTAGGCGTCAGCGATGGTGAAAGACCCGTAAAGTAGTGGTCCGCCCGACCGGCTCAGCGCCGACTCGAAAACTTGATCGATGCGCGCGAGGTCGCTCGCGGCTGCAGGCTGTTGCGCGAGCACGCGCTGGCCGATCGCTGCGTCCTCCAGCTCCACGTTCATCGGGAAGCTGCTCCGTAGCGCGGAAAACCCGGCGTGCATCTCCGCACAGAAACAACGGGCTTGCGCGCGCAGTCGGGGATCCGCGGGCCAGAGCTGCTTTTCAGGGAAGCGCTCAGCGAGATATTCGGCGATCGCAAGCGAGTCCCAGATGAATAGGCCATCGTCTTCGAGCACAGGCACGCGCGCGGTGGGGCTGAGGCGCAGCGCTGCTTGTTTGAAGCCTGCCGGCCGCGACGGGTCGTCGAAGCGTAGCTTGACCTCTTCGAACGGTATGCCGGCTTCGCGCAGCAAGAGCCATGGTCGCAGCGACCATGAGGAGTAGTTTTTGTTGCCGATGTAGAGTCGCATATCGTCGGCCATACACGCTTTGCGGCGCGGCTTCAAACACGTGTGCGCAGCAGTAGTGCTAGGCGCACCCGTTCGGGCTCGCTCGAGTTGTGTACACTTCGAGCATGCGCCATGGCTCCTGGTTGGTGAGTGTTTGGTTGTTGTCGAGCGCCTGTGCAGGGCAGTCCGATCCGCTGAACGCGGCGCAAGCGCGCGACAAGTTGCGTGCAGCGCTAGGCCGCGAAGTGCATACGCGCGACGAGCGCGATGACCAGAGTCGGCTGATGATCGACGCGGTCGAGCAGGCTGACCTCGAGCGCCTGACACTGTCAGAAGTGCAAGCTGCGTTAGGTTTAGGCAACTCGTGTCAGGCGAGTGACTTGTGTAGTGATCAGGGCTTTCGCGGTGACGATGTGTATTACGTCATCGGGCACGCAGCAGATGACAGGATCAAACAGATGCCGACGCTGATTCTTGGTTTCGATCCGCACGGACATGTCAAGCGCGTGTTCACAATGCGCACGCACTGACTTTGCCGTGAGCTGAGCTGCGTGGTAGCGAGACAGTCATGTTTACGCTGCAGCTTAGTCGTTGGATCGTGTTGTCAGCCTGCGCGCTGGTGATCGCGTGTTCCAGCACATCGAAGACCGTGCAAGAGCCGGCGACCGCGCGCGACAAGCAAGCGAGCGCAGCGCCGAGCACACGCACGATCCATCCCGCATCTGGTGGTGAAAAGGAGTGCGTGGAGATGTATGGGTCGTGTACGCCGCCGCCCGATCCGCTCTGCACCAGCAACGCGTTTGTGCTGGCGTGCGGTGAGAGTGGTGAGCTGCCATCGACCGGCGAACGGCTGTCGTGCACATGTCCGTGAGCTTCAGCCGAGCTGCGTGAGCGCGTTCTGAATTTCATCCGCCGAGCGCGGACGCACAACGCGCGCGACCTCGCGACCATCGCGCAGAAATATCAGCGTTGGCCAGAGCTTGACCCGAAACGAACGTCCAAGTGGACGGCCTGGACCGTCCTCTACCTTTAGGCGCTGTATATCTCGCCGGTCTGTCAACGCTGCCTCGATCACAGGCTCAGCGGCTTGGCAGACGCCACAGCAGTTGGTTCCAAATTGGACAATGGCGGGGCCCGAGAACTGTTCGACCTGTTCACGATCGGGTTGTTGGGTCTGATAGGGGTCGGTCATCGGGATATTGACTCCGGCGCGTTAAACGTGTGAGTTCACGTAGGATTTGCTGCACAGGTCGGCCATGCGCGAGTCATGGCTAAAAGCTGAGCCGAGCCATGTTGGTGCTGCAACGAACGTGCTGTCGCTGCCTCCGAGAACGTTTTCCGGGCTTTCCTGGAGCGCCTGTCATAAACCTAGCTAAAACAGGTGCACAATGTGCGCGACACAACTACAAGCAAGTTGCGTGAGTTTGGAGCGAAGCAGTTTGTCGCGTCTGTTGCGAAGCATCGTTGTTGCCGCTCTCGGTATATCTCTGTGCCTTTCGACCGCGTCTGCACAGGTGGTCGAGCACGAGGATGGTTTGCCGAGCGCGTTCTTGTTCGTGACGATGGTGCAGCGTGGCAAGCCTGCGCCCGAGCTCGACAAGCAAATTCGCAAAGCCGTCGTGGAGCACGCGCCGGTGCATTTGCGCGATGTTCCTCCGAAAAAGTTGAGCTCACTGCAGTCTTCTGCGCGTTGCCGCGACGAGTCGGTTCCGTGCATGCGTGCGGTCGCGCGCGCCGCGGGCGTGGAAGTGTTGCTTGCTGCCACACTCGAGCGCGGCTCGGGCGAGCTGACCCTGTCGTTGATGGCGTTTGACGCGCGTGCGGATGCCGTCACGCGTGTGGCACATTGGCAGGACGGGTCCGAGGTCACAGCCGAGACCTACGCCGCGCTGCCAAACTTGCTGTCCGCGCTGTTTCCCGAGCCTGGTCCGCCAGACATGGACTTCGTCGCGGAGGCCAACGACAAGGCGGAGAACGCCGCCGAACCAGGCGATGTCGTCAGCCCGACTGATGTCAGTCCAGCGCCGGCCTCCATGCTCGCGCCGATCATGGTCGCCGGTGGCGGCGCGCTGCTCTTGGGTGCTGGCCTTGTCACCGGCTTGATGCTGAATTCCACGCAAGTCGACTATTCAGACCGTCAGGTGATTACGCGCGCAGATGCCGACGAAGCAGACGCACTGCGTTCGCGCGCGAGCACGCAGGCGAGCTTGGCGAATGTCTTCTACGGTCTCGGAAGCGTGGCTCTGGTAGCTTCCGGTGCGTGGTTGGCGATCGAGCTATGGGGCAGTGGCAGCAAGCGCGAATCCCACGATTCCAAGACGCAAGCCACAACGCTGTCGCCGTGGGTGTCGCCGCGCGAGCTCGGCTTGGTGCTTCGTCATCAAGGTGGTGGGCTTTGAACCGTCTGCTCGTGAGCTTGTGGGCGTACGCGTGGCTCGCTGTGTTGGGCGGCACCGGCTGTCGCGTCGACGAGACGCACGTACGCTGCAGCAGCCAAGATGACTGCGCGAGCGCGGAAGAGTGTTACCTGGGCTATTGCGTGCTCAAGGCACAGGATGCGGCTGCGAGCGCTTCGAGCGATGCAGTGAGTCGCAGCGATGCAGGCAAGACTCTGCGAAGGCGGCCGACTCCGACGCTCACCGGGCGCGGCCAGGCGGACGCAGGTGACCGCGTCAGCATGGGCGGCGACGTCGAGACCTGTGTGTCGTCCGAAGAGGACGCAGGGGCGAGCGAGGGCGCATGCTGTGAGAAGTCCGTGGCCTGCTATGAAGGCCCCGAAGGCACACGCGACAAAGGCCGCTGCAAAGCAGGCAAGCGTGCGTGTGAAGATGGTCGGTTCGGCAGCTGCGAAGACAGCGTGAAGCCGCGCACGGAGACCTGCGAGAACCAAGGCACGGACGACGACTGCGATGGCGAGCTCGACAACGTGCGCGATCGCGGCAAGGCGTGCATGGTGGAGTCGAGCGATGAAGCTTGTCGGCAGGGCGCGCTCGCGTGCGTCAAAGACCAAGACGATCTGCAGTGCGTGCCCAACGCACCGCCGCCCGAGCAGTGCAACACGAGGGACGACGACTGCGACAGCAAGGTCGACGAGGGCTTCGACCTCCAGAAAGACGCGATGAATTGCGGCGCGTGCAACACGCGTTGCACGGACATGCAGGCGTGCTGCATGGGCGGGTGCGTCGCGCGCGGCCCAGGCCCGGATGGCTGTCCGCTGTGCAGCCCGACGATGCCGTGTGAGGCTGGTCGCTCGTGTTGCGTTGGCGGCTGCGTCGACGTGCAGGCTGATCGCAATCACTGCGGCGCGTGCGGCAACGCGTGCGGCGCACGCCAAGCGTGTTGCGGCGGCACGTGCGTGGACACCCGTACGGACGAGCGGAACTGTGGTGGTTGCGGCACCACTTGCACGATGGGCACCTCGCCGAGCTGCTGCGCCGGCAACTGCGTCGATGTCTCGGACGATCGCCGGCACTGCGGCCAGTGCGGAAACAACTGCGGTGCTGTGTGCGGGTGCGAAGTCGAGAACGGCCAATCTGCATGTCGCGGACCGCTTGGCATCTGCTTCTAGTGCCCTAACACGACTGCTCCCATCTTTCGCCGGCCCTCGCTTGTTCCGCATCGTCCTGCGGTTCCGCTGTCACCTTGAAGGGGGAGTGACCCCGTCGGCGGTGCCCGCAAAACCGCGCGGCCCTGCGCGCTCATCCGACGAATGATGGGAACCCGCAGGTCGCCCGCGAAAATGCCCTGCTTGCGGGTTTCGCGAGCAACCTGCAGGTCGCGTCCGGCGCGATCCGAGATCGAATCCGCTCGGCCAAGGCACTGGTTGTAAGGTAAGTGGTCGTGATGTGTGGGCGAGTGTTAGTGGGCTCATGCCTCTGATCCTCCCGTACGCGTGCCCGTAAACGTGCCTGACTCTCGGTGTGCGATCGCGTACGGGCACGGGCACGCGTACGGAAGCAACGGGGATAGCATCCTGATGCGACCACCCTCACACTGATCTGACATGTCGACCGAGCGCGCGTCACTGTGGCTGATCGGCTCGCTTGCGCTCGTGGGGTTGTGTCTATTGCCCACTTTGCAATTTGGGTTGCTCGATTGGGATGACGCGCTGCACATCGCTGCCAGTCAGAGCGCTGTGAGTGCGCAGGATTGGCTGCTCACGCCGAAGCTCGGTTATCCGATTCCCGTCACAGTGGCGAGCTACGCGCTGGATCATGCGTTGTTTGGCGCGCTGCCGCTGGGCCTTCATCTCAGTCAGGTCATCTATCAGCTGATCGCGTGCGGATTGTATTTCGGGTTGTCCCGCAGGATCGGCTTGTCGCACGTCGGCGCGGCGCTGGCGCTGATCGTGTTTGCGTTGCATCCCGCGAGCGCGGAGCCGGTGAGCTGGGTGAGCGGGCGCAAGGATGTGCTGTGCGCGCTGTTTGGCGTGGCCGCTGTGTGGCTTGCGTTGAGCTCCGCGCGCTGGGCGTGGCCGGCGTCTGTGCTGTGTTACGCGCTGGCGCTGCTGAGTAAGCCTTCTGCTGCGCCGCTCGCGGTGTTTGCTGTGGTGCTGCCGCATGTGCTGGGCTCGGATCCGGCGCGTCTGACAAAGTGGGCGCGCGCGTCGTCGTGCTTGTTGGTGCTCTTGCCGATCGCGGTGTTTGGCGTACGCGGACAAGCGAGCGTGGGGGCACTGGAGGGCTCGGACGATGTGCTGTCCGGTGCACACGCCGCGTGGTACGCGCTCGGCCATCATTTGAGCGTCGTCTTCCTGTGGGAAGAGGCGACGGCGAAATATCTGCCCGTGTGGCCGCCGGGCTTCACGCCGCGTGTGGATCTTGCGCCGCTGATGGCTGCGGTGATCGGCGCGCTCGCTTTGTATTGCACGCGCTCGCGGCCTGTCCAGAGGCGCGTGGTGGTGTTGGGCGTGGCGTGGTCGCTGCTCACGTACTTGCCGAGCTCCGGGGTGTTCTTTCCGTTGAGTCGATTTCTCGCGGACAGTTACGTATTTCTGCCGCTGATGGGTGCTGGTTGGATCGCGGGGGCGCTGCTCGACAGCTTGCGCGCCGGGTCGCGCGCAGTGATCGGCGTCGCTTGGGCCTGTGCGCTGGCACTCGTGCCGTGTTTTCTGATTTCGTCTGCGCGCTTTGCTGACGATGAGCGGCTGTGGTTGCATGCGCTGCAGCGCTTTCCGCATCATCGGCGCGTGTGTCGCCAGTGGGCCAACGGCGTGGCCCGCATGCGCGGCCCTGAAGCCGGGCTGCAGGCGACCGATGCATGCATCGAACGCTTCGGGCCCGAGCTGTTCGTGCGCAATCGCGCAGTGCTGCTTGGCCGGCTCGGGCGCACCGACGAGGCACGGGACTGGCTGCAGGCTAACGCTGCACGCTAATCCGAGGTCTCAGGCAAATCCGGGAACAACACGGATGTGAACCCGAAGCTCGAGAAGTCGCGGATGCGCATCGGGTAGAGCTTGCCGATCAAGTGATCGCATTCGTGCTGCACGACGCGGGCGTGGAAGTCGGTCGCCGTACGCGCGATCGGGCGGCCTTCGGCGTCGTAGCCGCTGTAGCGAATGCTCGTGTAACGCGGGACTCGGCCGCGCAGGCCGGGGACAGACAAGCAGCCTTCCCAGCCTTCTTCTTGTGCTTCGGACAGCGGCTCGATCACAGGGTTGATCAATACGGTCTGCGGCACCGGCTCGGCATGTGGGTAACGCGGATTGTGCTCGAAGCCGAACACGACCACCGCGCGATCCACGCCGATCTGCGGCGCGGCGAGCCCAGCGCCCGAAGCCGCGCGCATGGTGTCGAGCAGATCGCTGATCAACGCGTGCAGCTCTGAGCTGCCAAACTCGGCATCGACAACGGGCGAAGCCACGCGCAACAGGCGTGGATCACCCATCTTGAGAATTTCGCGGACGGCCATAACTTAGAGGCAGCATACTGCCGAGCGGCCGAACGCGCACGCGCTCAGCCTTTTGGCAGGCACATGTTGGCTTGTTCCGCGGTGAAGTCGTCGGTCGCGTCGGTCTCGAACTCGCGGGCGATCGGCTGACTGTTGTCTAACAGTTGATCGATGAACTCCCGCAGATCGGTGCCTTCGCTCGTGATCTCCGTTCCCAGCCAGGGCCGGCTCATGATCGTCTGCTCGTCTTGGGCGAGCGGCGGGATGGTGGCGCAATGGCTGCAGTTGTCGATGCGGAAGTACGGGATGTAGTAACCCATGTTCGCCCGCGACTCGTAGACCTTCTGGATGTCCAAGATGTCCGTCGTCCAGTTCGCTTGGATCTGCTCGAGCGAGATGCCCGGCTGAAACACCGCGTACGAATACAGCGAGTAGTTGAGGTCGCGCTGATAAGCGGTGAGCGCGAAGCGGTCGCGGGGATAGCGTTCGGCGAGCGCACTGTTCAAGCGACCGTAATTCTCAGAGATCTCACCCGGCTCGAGGTGCAGCGTTTGTTCGAGCTCTCCCAGCAGCGGATCGAGGTTCCATGCCGCGCGGCTGGCCGTGTGTAGTGCTTGCGAAGGGCCGTTGCTGTTGAAGATCGGGCCCGAGTCGTCGAGCAGGTAGCCGCACTGCACGCCGTCGACGGCTGCGCGGATGCGCGCGTAGTTTTGGGTCGCGCCCGTGCCGCCCGCGCTGCAACCTGTGACGAGCAGCTGCGGCACATCGTTGAACTGTTCATCGATGAACTCGATCACCTTCTGCGTGTTGCGTGCGCCGAAGTGACGGTAGGTGACAGCAGGACCACCTGCGGGATCCGGATAGGTCGCCTCGCGATCGCCGCCGTGGACATCGCCCGTGCAATAAGACACGAACACGTAGTTCCAGTCGCGCGCAGGATTGTCGTCGGTGCGACGCAACAGGTTGAAGCCCGCATAACGTGCGATGTGATCGTCCGAGAGACCGTTTGGGTTGACCGCGCCGAGCTTGCTGCGCGTGCAGCTGTCGTAGTCGAAGCAGGCGCCGCCGGGCTCGAACATCACGAGCACGTTGTCGCTGGTACCCGAGTAGTTGACGAAGAACTTGTAGGGGCTGCCGTCGCTGCAGAGCGCGCCGCCTTCGGGCTGCACTTTCACCCACTGCGTGCAGGGTGGCAGATCGGAGCTTTCGCCGGGCTCGGCGCAGTGCTTGGTGGGTGTCTCTGCTGCGCGCGGCCGGCATTCGCCCAGCTCACTCGGCGTGCGTGGAGGAATCACAGTCCAATCGCTGCGACAGGCAGTTGTGATCAGGGCCACTACAACTAACGTTCTCAACGTGTACGGAGCGTGCATCGAGTTCTCCCGGTCGCACTGAAGACTGATATGGGTACGTACGATGCGCCGATCCGGTTTCGATTCCAAGCAAGAGTCGATCGTCGGGTTAGCCATGACGAGTTACCCCGATTAACCATGACTCGTTGATACCTCGATACTCGATGATGTACGTGCAGGTGCTTGCAGCTCACGGCTGCAGCATTCAAGCAGCGGCCGGGCGCAAGTGCCACATGCGCGCTGCGAGCACGCCGACGGAAAACACGCTCGCCCATGCGACCGCGAGCAATAGGCCCCACACACCGTGACCTTGCACCTCGCCGAACAGATAGCCGAGACCGGGCATGATCAGCGCGTAAGCGATCAAGTGACTGCACGTGGGGAACCAGTTGTCGCTCTGCGCCCGCAGCGCGGACGCCGCCACCGTTTGGCCGCCATCCACGATGTTGATCGCCGCTGCCAGCGGCACGCACAGGGCGACGATCCGGGCCACCTCGACATCGACCGTGTACGCCTTGGAGATCGGCACCGCGAGCAGGTAGGTGGTAACGCCGATGCAAGCCATGACGACGCTATTGACGGCAAGCCCGGCCCAGCTGGCGCGGGCGGCATCGCGCGGTGCGTTGCGGCCCAACGCTTCCGAGGTCAACACCGCGGTCGCGGTCGCAAAACCCAGCGCAACCATGAACACGAGCGCGAGCATGTTGAGCAGGATCTGGTAGCTCGCGACGGCTTGTGCACCGAGCCGGCCTGCGATCACGGTCATGCCGGAGAACGCGCTCGACTCCGCGGCTTGGCTGATCGCTGCCGCAGTGCCGACGCGCAAAAACGCGCGATAGCCAGGCGTTGCGACGCGGTTGCGCAGCCCGAGCGCGCGTGCCTCGGGTAGGCGCAGCACCCAGATCATCAGCGTCAGCGCGAGGAACGCGCGTGCGGCGACGGTCGCCCAGGCCGAGCCGATCGCTCCGGAGCCGGGTACGAGCCACAAGTTGAGGCCGACGTTCAGCACATTGGCGATCCACATCAGCCAAGTCGCGACGACCGGGCGCTGGATGGCTTCGACGAAGAACGAGGTCGCGACGTACACGAGGTGCAGCGGTACGGACAGCACGAGCACGTGTGTGATGCGCGCGGACGGCTTGATCAGGTCCGGCTCGACGCCGAACAACACCAACAGATCTTCGGTGTACAGCTGTGCGACTGCGATGGCCGCGAGGCCGCTGATGGCGGACACGACCAGGCCGCGCTGCAGCGCGCCACCAGCTTCTTCGAGCTTGTTCGCGCCGACTGCGCGCGCGCCGAGGACCTGGACACCCGTGAGCAGGCCGATGCTTGTGACGAGTGTCACAGAGGTCGGCGCCCAACCGAGCGCTTGGTGCGGGAGCTCGTCCGGCGCCAAGCGGCCCACCACAACCGCGTCGCACAGGCCCATGCACATGATGCCGAGGCGCGCGAGCGTCACGGGGAATGCAAGAGCGAGTAGGCGAGAGAGAAGCGCGCGCACGGGGGCTGGGTTGTAACCGATCCCGTGCATTGGCGCATGCAGTCGCGGGTTTTAGCGAACCGCTCCACTGAGGGTAGGGTGCGTGACCGAGCAGAGAACGCCAAGGGCCGCCTCAGACGCCAGAAGAACAAGCTTTGCTCCGCGGCTCTCTCCACTTACCTGTGCGAAGAGCAGCGGAGCAAATCATCTTCTCTTTGGCGTTCTGAGGCGGCCCTTGGCGTTTAGGCGATTTCTCGCTCTGGAGTGAGCGCTGCCGCTGCTGGCTGCGCCAGTCGTCAGATGCGTACGGCTCAGGCGCGCTGCGCAGGTATCGCCGGGTGGCGTTGCTCGAAGCGGGTTGTTAGCGCTTGTAGCGCGGGCATTGGCAGCGAGGTTTGTTGCACGAGCTGGAGGCAATAGCGTGTCTGCTCTCTGACTTTCGGCCCGTGATGCACCCAGACTTCGCGGCCGCGTGCGCCGATCGCGTGCGGGAGCAGGCGCAGCACCAGGCTCCAAAACCACGCGGGGATGAGCCGGAACAGCGCACCGAGCCCGGTGAACTGCAAGCTACGTGGTGCTTCCACCATCGCGCGCGCGGTGAGCTGCCGCAGCGTGCGGTCGCGCGCCAGTCGCTCGAGCTCGAAGTCGCACACATCCCAGGCTGCGAGAAAGGGCGCGCTCAGGCCCATCATCAGCTTCATCGGATTGCGCGCCGAAAGCATGGAGGTGCTGCGTAGGCCGGCTTTGTCCAACACACTTGCCAGCGCATGCGCGTTTTGCACGCTCTCGCGCTCGCCTTCCGCCGAGACGATGCTCGGGGCAGCGAATGGGAACCACAAGAAATGCTCGCGCTCCTCGGGATCCCTGTGCACGCCGAACGAGACGTGGTGGGCGAGCACGCGGCCTTGCAGCCCATGGCGGCGGGCTCGTGCGAGCGCGCTGTCGAAGCTGACTGTCGAAATCACGAGGTCGTGCCCCGTGCCGAGCTGCGCTGCGATCTGCTGCAAGGTCTCGTCGAGCTGCTCGCCGCGCACGCACACGAAGATCCAGTCGCACTCCGGGACAGCGTCGCCCTCAGCGAGGAATTCCGTAAAAATCTCGAAGCTGCCGCCATTTGCCACGGACTCGATCTTGAGTCGCGCGTGCGCGCGACGTTCGCGCGGGCGTACCCAGAAGCGAACATCGTGGCCGGCCCGAGCCAGCTGTGCCCCCACGAGCGCACCGACCGCACCCGCGCCAACAATCAAGAATCGCATGCGGAATCGGACAACCGGCCACCGAGCTTTGTTCCCGGCCGACCCCGGAGTTGCCCTGTGCCGCGCCCATGGCTATCTGCTAAGCTGGCGCCGGGAACGCAGTCCTTGCTGCCGCATGCACAGATGTACGGCAGTTGTGAGAGAGCGTAATGAGCGAATCCCACGTACTTCTTGCCCCGGTTCACGCATCCACCAGCCAAACCGCAGCCGTAGACAACCTGGTGGAGCTGGCCGGTTGGGGCGCCAATCTGCGTTCGCGTTGCAAGCTCGTCGAGCCCGAGGTGCCGGCGGACCTGCGCAAATATCTGAGCGAGCGGCTGATCGCGCGCGGGCTCGGGCGTAGCTACGGCGATCCGGCGCTCAATGAAGGTCGGCTCGTGGTCGGCATGCGCAAGCTGGATCGGTTTCTCGACTTCGACGAGAACACCGGCGTGCTCCAGTGCGAAGCGGGTGTGAGCCTGTTGTCGATCATTCACAAGTTCGGTCCGCGCGGGTTTTTCCCGATGATCTCGCCGGGCACGCAGTACGTGACGATCGGCGGCTGCATCGCCAACGACATCCACGGCAAGGCGCATCACTCGCAGGGTTCGTTCGTGAACTCGGTGATCTCGATGCGCGTGCTCCTCGCGAATGGCGAGGTCGTCCACTGTAGCCGCACCGAGCTGCCCGATCTGTTTTGGGCGAGCTTCGGGGGAATGGGCCTGCTCGGCATCATCTTGAGCGCGGAGATCATGCTGCGGCCCGTAGAGACGGCTTATTACAAAGAGTCAGTCATCAAAGCGGCCAGCTTGCATGAGCTCATGAGCGCGCTCGACGAGACCGACAAGGATTACGCGTACACGGTCGCGATGGTCGATGTTTTCGGTCGTGGACCGGGTCTCGGCCGTGGCGTGTTGAACATGGGCAATGCAGCCAAGCTCAGCGATCTGCCTCCGGAGCTGCAGCAGGATCCGCTGCGCATCGCACCAGAAGCCAAGCTGCGCGTGCCGTTCGAGCTGCCAGAGATCACGCTCAATCCGCTGAGCATCCGTGTGGTCAACGCGTTCGCGCAGCTGTTCCAGGCGAAGAAGAAACCGATCACGCACTACAGCGACTTTACGTACCCGCTCGACATTGTGCACGATTGGTATCGCGGTTACGGGCCGCGCGGCTTCACGCAATATCAGTTCGTGATCCCCTTCAAAGATGGCCACGAGAATATGCGGCGCATCTTCGACGCCATGACATCCTCGGGGCAGATGCCGTTCTTGAATGTGCTCAAGCGCATGGGCAAGCAGAGCGACGGACATCTGTCGTTCCCGACCGAAGGCTACACGCTCGCGATCGACTTCCCGGTACGCAGCGGTACGGTCGAGCTGACGCGTCGGCTGGACGCGATGGTGCTCGAAGCAGGTGGCCGCATCTATCTCGGCAAAGACTCGTACGTCGAGTCCGAGACATTCCGGAAGATGTACCCGCGGCTCGACGAGTGGCTCGCGATCAAGTCCAAGTACGATCCGGAGAACATCTTCGTCTCGGACTTGTCGCGCCGCGTCGGTCTGACTCCGGTCTGATATCCTGCCGCTGATGGCGGCAGGATATGTAAAATCAGGAAACCCGCCGCAGGTCCCCGAAACAGCCTGCCGCTGACGGCTGCGGAAATGTGTGGAACTGTTTCAGGACTGCGGTAGTTCTTGCGCAGTGCCCCACTCCGACCCACAGTGTCCGGAAGAGTTTTTCGCGGTCACTTAGCGAGACCAGGTGGGGAGCTTGAGGTTGGGCATGCAGTTGGAACCCGGTGCCGAAGTCTGTCGGGGCAAGTACCGGCTGCTGCGCTTGCTCGGTGAGGGCGGCTTCGCTCGGGTCTTCGAGGCGGAGAACGTCGCGACCAAGCGTCGCGTTGCGCTCAAGGCCGTGCATGCGGCGCTCGTCGACCAAGAGGCGGTCGAGCGCTTGCGCCGCGAGGCCGTGGTCTCGAGCCGCGTGCGTCATCCTCACATCGTCGATGTCTACGACCTCGAAGATGACAACGGCGTCTTATTCCTGGTGATGGAGTACGTGCGCGGCGAGACGCTGCGCCAAGCGCTCGATCGCACGCGTCTGCCGCTCGATATCTCGCTCTCGATGCTGATCGCGATCATGCGCGGCCTGTTGGTCATGCATCGGCAAGGCGTCGTGCATCGCGACATCAAGCCCGAGAACATCTACCTCGCACGCCAGGACGACCACACCGAGGTCGTGCCCAAGCTGCTCGACTTCGGCATCTGCAAGGTGATGCAGCCGGACAACGAGCTGCCTGCGCTCACGCGCAAAGGCACGCAGGCGATGGGTACTGCGCTGTACATGTCACCCGAGCAATACGCCGACTCTGCAGGCGTCGATGCGCGCGCGGACATCTATGCGCTGGGTGTCGTGCTGTACGAATGCATCACTGGCCACATGCCGTATAACGGCGCGACCCAGCGCGACTTGCTGCTCAAGATGCTGACCACAGAGCCGCCTGCGGTGAGCTCGCTCCGTCCGGAGCTGCCGAGCGGGCTCGATGCGATCGTGGTCAAGGCCATGGCCAAAGACGCGGCCGAGCGCTACCAGTCGCTCGACGCGCTGATCGAAGCGCTGATGCCGTTCGCCGCGACGCAGCTGCCGATGGTCGATACGATCCTCGCGGCGCGCAGCTCACTCTTGCCGCCAGCGGCTGCGAAGAAGTCCGGCGCTGGCTGGCTGATCACGCTGAGCGCGCTGATCGTGGTCCAGATGCTCGGCCTCTATTGGGCCGCGACCAGCTGGCACGGCGCGACGCCCGAGAGCGTGCTCGCCGCGCCGAGGCAAGTGTTGGCCGGCTTCTTCTTGCCGCGGACGGCTGTACGCGAGCCTGCGCCCGCGCCACGTGTCTTGCGCGAGGCCAGCATCGCGGTGGTGTGCGAGATCCCCGGCGCCGAGCTGTACATCAACGGCGAGCGCGTCGGCGTGGTCGTGAGTGGCGCGCCGGTCCACTTGCGCTTGCCTCCGGGACTTTACCGCTTCGAGGCGCTGCGCGACGGCGTCGTGTTGGCCGCTGATATGCAGCTCGTGCAGGCCGGGCACGCTTCGGCGCTGAGCCTGCGTGCACCGCAGACATCGAGCGGGCAGCTGCAAGCCAAGGCGCCCGAGACCACGGCCCATGCGCTGGTTTCCACTGCGCCGCGCGGGGCTGCGGAGCTCGATGACTACGCGCCCGCGCTCACCGAGCAGCAGCTCTCCGACGTGATCGAGTCGCACCTCGCGAGCATGCAGGCCTGCTACGAGGACGCGCTGCAAGGCGGCGACATGCCCGAAGAGCCCGCGTCGTTGGAGCTCGAGCTGTCGATCGCGGCGCGCGGCGAGGTCACCGCGGTGCGTACGCAGGGCAGCGCGCTCGCAGGCCTCGATGCTTGCTTCGAGCGCAACGCGAAGACTTGGCAGTTCCCGCGGGCAGGGCGTGCGACGCAGCTGCGCTTCCCGCTGGTGTTTCGCCCGCTCGCGCGCAGCCAGCTCAGCTCGGCGCAGCTGACGGCGGTGGTCGCGCGCAGCAAAAGCATGCTGCAGCGCTGTTACGCCGGCGTGGACCGCGTGCTCAAGCTCGAGGTCGACATGGAAGTGCTGCCCTCGGGCGCCGTGTCGAGTGTTCAGATCGACGGCGACGCCCCGGGCGTGGACTCATGCATCGCGCGCACTGTGCGCGGCTGGCAGTTTCCCACCGCGCTCGAGGCCACGCACACCCGGTTCCCCGTTCTGCTGATGCCGGGTGCGTGAGCTTTGCTTACGGCGCGCCTTGGTTGGCTGTTCCGTTCGTTGCGCCTGCTTGGGCTTCGCTGAACGCTGTGAGTAGCCCCGTCTTTTGCGTGACGCTGGCAGTGATCTCCGCGTAGCTGTCGTTCGCTGCCGTGTAAGGCATCCACGCGAACGTCGCGGTGCTCGGGTCGCCTGTCTTGGCGAAGTTGGTCCAGTGGGTCATGACGGTGTCTGCGACGGCCGTGTCCTCGAGACCGAAGCTCGCAGACGCCAGGATGTCGTTGACGTCGCCTTGCGTGCCGCTGACTCCATCGCCGTTGAGGTCGCCTACGGCCAAGCGCATGTTGGTCGCAGGATCGAGCACGAGGTTCAAGAGGAAGTGCGTTGCGAGGCTGGGCGGGTAGTTGAATACGTACGTCAGCTCTCCGCCGTGATAGCTCAGCACGCCTTGTGCGGCCCAGCCGCTCGGCACTTTGCTGAACTTGTAGACGTACTGAGGGGCTTGGTTGAACATGCTGCGCCAAGGCATCTGTTCTTGCAGACCTTTGATCAGGCCAGGCATGTCGCCCGAGTTTGCGCCGGCCATGAACGGCACATCGCTCGGCAGCCCCGCTTTGATGCTCTCTTCCATGGTCGCCTTGTTGTAGCGACCATCGATGCTCGGCCCGTAAGCGCCTTTGTAGTCGCCGTTCGGGTAGAAGCTGAGCTCGGCCTGAATGATGTCGAGCCAGGGCAGCTCGCGCGCTCGAAACAGCGACGGCTCACCTAAGCGCGTGAACAGTGACTTGCCGACTTCCTCCGCCTCTGCGAGCGTCGGCACGTTCAAGATCTTGTTGGACGCTTCGGCTTGTCCGCTTTGTGAGATCGCTTTGTGAAACAACCCGATCGCGAGCGGCGAGCTCATCAACGAGATCACTTTGCCACCGCCACCCGACTCACCGAAGATCGTGACGTTGGCCGGATCGCCGCCGAAGCGCCCGATGTTCGACTTGATCCACTCCAGCGCAGCGATCAGGTCCATCTGACCGTAGTTGCCCGAGCCGGTGCCTCCTGCTTCTTGAGTGAGCAGCGGATGTGCAAGGTAGCCAAACGGACCGAGTCGATGATTCACGGTCACGAGCACGACGCCTTTGGTTGGCAATGACCCTGGGTTGTTGAAGGTCTTAGTGTTGCCAGTCAGGATGACGAAACCCCCACCGTGGAACCACACCATCACGGGTAGGTTGCTCGCGTTCTTCGGCGCCGTGATGTTGAGGTACAAGCAATCTTCGCTCATCCCTCCCTCGCCAAAGGCTTGGTACATAGGATTCTGCGGAGCTTGATTGCCCCACGCGATCGCGTCGCGTACGCCAGGCCAGGTGCGAAGCGGCTGCGGGTTCTTCCAGCGAAAATCACCGATGGGCGCCTCCGCGTACGGTACACCGAGGTATTGCCAAGTTTCCGCGTTTGCCGCGAAGCCACTGATCGTTCCGGCTGTCGTTCTGACCTGGCTGCGCTCAGCGGTCGAACGCATGAAGTGCTCGAGGGCTGCGGTGGCGCCACGTGCCACGCGCGGTCGAGGGTCAGCCCCCGAAAAGAGGCGCGCGCTGTTCAGATCATTCAGCAGCGGAGCGAGGCTCTCTATGAATGCTGCCGGCGCGCTATCGAACGAAATAGTCGCCGCGCGGTTAGATACATATGTGCGTGCTTGTGCGTTGATCTGTATGCCGTTGTTGAGGTCACCATCGGCGTCCAAGGTTTGCAGCAAGATCAGCTTGTTGTTCACGCGCTGATCCTCGGCAGCGCTCGCGCCGCTCGTGATCGACAGCGGCGTGAGCACGCTCGCGCCTTCCGCCTCGCCCAGTAGCAGCTCGCCGATGGCGAAGCTCACCATCTGCCCTTCGTGGTAGCTGAACTCACCTGCGATGTTAGTAATTCCATGCCCGCTGTCGGTGGCGAAGTCCAAGCCCGACACGGCACTGTCTATGAACTTGCCGATCAGCGGTGGACCGCTGACGGCTTCGGCTGCGCTTTCGGTTCCAGCGCATGCGCTAGAGAGCACGAGCAACGCACCGTAGTGCGCGAACACCCACAGTCTCGATGACCTGTCCATGGCCCATCTCCCCGAGGTTGAACGGCCTCACGCATCTGTTAGGGCGCGCGACGTGACAGTCTCAATGCATTCAATGTAAGTGTGACTTAATTCCGTCGTAACTTGAGTTGTTAGACCATGAGAACTGTCACGTAGCGAATGCTGACAGATCTTCTTTCTCAGTCAGTCAACGCGCAGTCAATAGACGAACGCGAACATGTTGTGCGTGGCTGCTGTGAGATGCAGCGGCTTGTGCTGAGCTCGGGCTCGGGCTCAGCAGCGAGTGTTTGCTCTCGCTAATTGCTGCGGGGTGCGGACACAGATGAGAAGATCGAGGGGAGGGTTGCCGATGGTCTCGCGTCTACTGCTGAAGAACTTGCCGCTCGCTGTGCTGCTGGGCGCGGTTGGCTGCATGCCGTCGGAGTCCGTGGACTTGGAGCTACCGAGCGCGCGCCAGGAGGCCGCGGGAAGCGGCGCTAAGCCCGACGCTCAGCGTCCGCTCATCGAGGTGACGCCGCCGACGGGTCCGACAAGGGGGCAGTGTTTCGTGGGCACAGACGCGCCGCCACGGGCAGCGGCCCTGGCGCCAGCCGCCTTGCGGCAAACGCCTGCAACCGAGAGCGCGGTGCCTCCAATCAGCGGCGGAACAATGTTGATGACCGCAGACGGCAGTACGGTCGTTGCGGCAGATCCGGACCGCGACCAGGTGTACTTCGTCGACGCGCAAGGCATGCGGCATCTGCACACGCGCGCGTTGAGTGCGGGTGATGAGCCAGGTCGGGTGGTCGTCAGCTTCTACGACCTGCGCACCACGCACTGAGCGCGCACGCATCGACCTCGGCGGAGCTTCGCGCTTCGACACCGGGCACGCGATCTTCCACGCGCGCACCACTGCAGGGCTCGCCTGCGCATCTTGCCATCCCGAGGCAGGCGACGACGGGCATGTCTGGACATTCGAGAGCATCGGGCCGCGCCGATCACAGACCTTGCGCGGGGGGCTGCTCGGCACAGAGCCGCTGCACTGGAATGGCGACATGGTCGACTTTCGCATGCTCGTGGATGAAGTGTTCGTCGGGCGTATGTCCGGCTTCGCGCCGACGCCTCAGCAGGCCGACGCGCTCGCGGGCTGGCTCGATGTGCAGCCGGCACTGCAGGCAGCAGCAAGCGACACCGCCGCGGCCGAGCGCGGTCACGTGTTGTTTGCATCGGCGGAGACAGGCTGCACCCGTTGCCACGCGGGCGAGCAGCTCACCAACAATCGCACCGAGGATGTAGGCACGGGTGCTGCTCTGCAGGTGCCATCGCTCAAGGGTGTCCGCTTCCGGGCGCCGCTGATGCACGACGGCTGTGCCGCGACTCTCAGCGAGCGCTTTACCAACGTCGCCTGCGGCGGCGGGGACAATCACGGCACGACCAGCCAGCTGAGCGTGGCCCAAGTCAGCGATCTTACGGCGTATCTCGAGACGCTGTAATCACCCGCGCCGAGCCTGCCGCTCATGGCGGCAGGCGTGTCGTACACTATTGGTATGGCTGTTGCTCCTTGTGGGCAACGCTTTGCCCGTATGACACAAGCTGGCCCACCTTACGTCGTTGCGCTCGCGCTTACGCTGCTCGGTCTCGCTGCGAGCGGCTGCAGCACGAACGCGATTCGCGCTGGTGACGGACCGCTCGTGATCAACGAAGTCATGACCGACAACGATTCGGCGTGGCTGGACGACGCAGACGAGGTCGAAGACTGGATCGAGCTCGCGAACCTCTCAGACCAGCCGCTCTTGCTGCAGAACTATGCGCTGCGTGATGATCGCGGTCGCAGCTTTCCGCTGCCGGCGCGCACCCTGCCGCCCCGCGGGCTCGTCGTGTTGTTTGCCGACGACGACGCGAGCCAAGGTCCGCTGCACATGCCGTGGAAGCTGGGCGCGGAGGGTGTGAGCTTGGCGCTGATCGACGCGCGCAGCGAGCTGCCCGTGGATCACATGGACGTGCCCGCGCTCGCAGTCAACCAGGCGTACGCGCGCTTCGACGGGCAAGCCGAGCCCAGCGAGTGTCGCTACGCGAGCCCGGAGCGCCCCAACGGAGCGGGCTGCCAAGCACCCGAGCCGCCGCAGCTGAGCGATCGCAGCTGGCCACCTTACACTTTCCCCGAGACTTGGCAGAAGAGTCAGGGACCGCTCGCGATCACCGCGTTGTCGCTGCGGCCTGCGAGCGCGATCGAGCTGCGCAATATCTCAGATAAGCCCGTTGCGCTCGGCAGCTATCAGCTGCGGGTCGCATCGACCAAGCCAGGGCAAGCTTGGCCTGACGCTGTGAGCGGCATGGGCATCGCGCTCGGCGAGCCGAGTGAGCTCGGCGCAGGCGCGACGTTGCGTGTACCGGTCACAGAAGCGCAGCTGGCAGAGCTCGCTACCGATCCGTTGTTCGAAGGCGTCGTGACTTTGTTTGATCAGGCTGGCAGTGCGGTCGAGCGCGTAGACTTCATGCACTGGCCCGAGGGTGCGAGCTTGGTGCGCGTGGATCCCTCGCGCAAAGCGTTTCAGTTCTGCGAGCGCAGCGATAGCCCGTGCAAGCCGCTGATGCAGCGCCCCGTGGGCGGGCGGCTGCGGCACCTCTACACGCCAGGTGACTACGCGGCGCTCGCGGAGGGTGACAGCAGCACGTCGCTACGCGGCGTGAAATTTGTGCTCGACATGCAGGCTGGTGACGTTGTCCACCTGCTCAGCTCGCGCAGCTACGCGCTGCACTACACGTTCATCCGGGAGCAGATCGAGCTCGCGCCGACGCTCGACCGCTGCGACACCGAACAAGCCGCGGAGTTCTTGCAAGCTTGGATCGCGTTCAGCGAGCGCGAGTACTTCCGCTCGGAGCCGCGGCGTTTTTTGCTCGGCACCCTCGCGAGCTACGCGGGCAACGATGCAGGCGCGTTCGACTTCGCAGTGGGCGACCAGATCACCGGCCCGCAGATGCAACACGCGTTCTTTGCTGCGCTCTCGCACTTGGATGTCGAGCCAGCATTGCGCTGGGCGATCCATCCCACCGAGCCGCGCCAAGAAACCGCGCTCGAGGTGGTGCAGGGGCAGGTGCCGATCATGGGGGCCAACGCGCCGTTTCGCGGTCTGCGCTGGCAGCCGCTGACGGCGGGCGTCGCGTTCGGGCGGCTGATGTTCATCACCGAGGAAGAGCTCGCGCGTGCTGCGCTCGGTCCGGACACGATCGTTGTCACGGATGCTGTGCCGAACGACATCCCGCTCGTCGCCGGCTTGATCACTGAGGCTTTCCAGAGCCCGCTCGCGCACGTGAACGTGTTGAGCCAGAACCGCGGAACGCCCAACCTCGCCGTGCGCAACGCGCGCCAAGATCCGCAGATCGCACCGTTGCTCGGTCAGCTCGTGCGCTTCGAAGTGAATGCGCAAGGCTTTCAGCTGCAGCGCGCGAGCGCCGAAGAAGTGCAGGCATTCCTCGAGAGTCGCAAGCCGCAAGGTCCCGAGGTGCAGCCGCGGCTCGACCTCGGCGTACGCGGTCTTGTAGACCTGGCAGATCGCGGCTTGGCGGACTTGCCCAGCATCGGTGCCAAGGCGGCGCAGCTCGCTGAGCTCGCGAAGGTGCAAATCGCGCAGGGCGAATGCGCAGGCGCTGTGCCGCTGCCAGAGGCGCCGTTTGCGATCCCGATCGTGCATTACGGAGAGCACTTCGAGCAGAGTGGTGCGCGCGCGATGTTCGAAGCCGCGCGCGGCAGTGCGAGCTTCGTGGCGGACGCCTCGGCGCGCGCTTTGGTGCTCGCTGAGATGCGGCGGGCGATCGAACAGACTCCGCTCGATCCCGAGCTACTCAACGCAGTCAATACTTTGATCGGGCAGCGCTTCGGTGCGCTTCGCATGCGCTTTCGCAGCAGCAGCAACACGGAGGATCTGCCCGAGTTCAACGGTGCGGGCCTGTACGAGTCGTGGCCTGCGGCGCTGGATGATCCGGAGCGGCCGATCGCCGACGCGATCCGCAGCGTGTGGTCGAGCTTGTGGACCCCGCGCGCGTACGACGAGCGCAGCCACGGGAACATCGATCAGCGCAGCGTCGGCATGGCAGTGCTCGTGCATCCGGCGTTTGTCTCGGAGCGCGCGAACGTGATCATCATCTCGCGCGACCTGTTGGATCCTACGCAGGCGGGCACGCACTATATGAACGCGCAGCTGGGAGAGGCGAGCGTCGCGAACCCAGCAGCAGGCGTGACCAGCGAAGAGCTCTTGCACCACACTGCGTTTGTGGTTGGAACGCCAGAGATCGAATACCGCAGTCAGAGCAGCCTCGCGCGCGGAGGGAAGGTGCTCTCGCTCGAAGATGCGCGGCGCTTGTCGTGCGTGGTGAGCGGCATCCACGATCACTTCCGCAATCTGCTCGATCCTGCTGGCACCGATCGCTGGTTCGCGATGGACATCGAAGCCAAGCTGATCGGGCTAGACCGGCACGTCGTGATCAAGCAAGCCCGGCCGTTCAACTTCGGCCGCGTTGAGCGACCGACCGACTGCCGCGAATACTGAGATCGGTCACACGGCGCGGCGGCGTGAAGCCGCTATTTGGATGAAAATTGCGCCCAGTACGGAACTAGGGCTGCACAGGTCGGGTACAGTGTCCAGGATCTGGCTTCGCGGCGTGCGGGCCGGGCTATTCTCCCGCCTGCCGAACGCGGCGCATTAGATTTACCTAAAGAGGCATCGCATGGGTCACGAAGTGAGCGAGCGGAAGGAACTGCAACTGAACGAGGCCGGTACGAGCGCCCTCGTGACGACTGCTCGCCAGGTCGACCTGTCGATCGTCATGCCCGCATACAACGAAGCAGAGGCGCTGACGGTCAATCTGCCTGCGATCCTCGAGTTCTGTCAGAAGCACGGCATGCAGCTGATCGTGGTGAACGACGGCTCGCGCGACAACACCGCGCAGGTCCTCGAGCAACATCGCGCGCATCCGAACCTGACGCTCGCGCGACACAAGCTGAACCGCGGCTACGGCGGCGCGATCAAGAGCGGGATGCTGGCTGCGACCACCGCGTACGTGATCACGATGGACGCCGACGGTCAGCACAGCATGGAAGACGTGCTCAAGTTGTATGACTCTGCGCGTGAGACCGACGCGGACATGGTCGTGGGTCGCCGCACCGGATCGAGCCACTGGTACCGCGGTTTGGGCAAGGCGATCATCCGCACGATCGCCAAGCTGATGATGGACATTGGTGTCCATGACATCAACTCGGGCATGAAGCTGTACGAAACCAAGCTGGCCCAGACTTATGTTCGGTTGTGTCCTGATTCGATGGCGTTCAGCGATGTGATCACACTGATCTTTATCAATCAGCGCCACCGTGTGATCGAGACGCCGATCAGCGTGCACCCGCGCCACTCCGGCGTGAGCACGATCAACAGCATGACCGCGTTCGAGACGGTGCTCGAGATCTTCAACGTGGTGCTGTTGTTCAACCCGATGCGGATCTTCCTGCCCGTGTCGCTCATGTTGATGGTGTCCGGCGTCGCATGGGGCTTGCCGCTCGTGATCCGCGGCAATGGTGTCTCGGTCGGCGCGATGCTCGCCGTGGTCTCGGGCATGCTGTTTTTCTTGCTAGGCTTGATCGCTTCTCAGCTGGCGTTGATCCGGAACAACCTGCGCTAGAAACTAGGAGTGACAGATTCGGTCGTATACCTCGCACCCGATGGTGGCGAAGCTGTTCATCGATGTGGTGACACAGCTCAGGCCCGATCTCGCTGCGCTCGGGCCGCAGCCGCAAGCGGCAGGCACGCCGCTGCGGCTCACGCACGAGCAGGGCAATCAGCTGCTCGAGCTCGCGGTGCAGCCGCGCTGCATGCGCGCGATGCGAGCGCGCGCCGCTCGCAGCTTCGAGGTCAAAGCCGCGGCACAAGACAGGTACGTCGCCGCGATGACCGCGCGCGGGCAGGGCTCTGTGTTCGTGCAACCGAGCTGCGCGGGCTCGTTCAGCTACTACATCGATCGCCATGGGCACCCGTCGTTGGTCAGGCCCATGGCTGCAGCCGAAGGCCTGCTGCGGCACCGCTTCTTTCCACTGCGAGATTACCGCTTCGAGCGATAGCGAGTGTCAGGCCTGCTCTAACAGTCGCCATGCGGCATCAAAGGCGGCGTTGCGGCCGAGCGGCAGGATGTGGCTGCCCGCGTAGGTGCAGAACGTCGCTCCGAACTGCTCGACCAGTTGATGGCCGTGCGGCAGCCCGGTGATCAGATCGGCCTCGCCCGCGAGCACGAGGGTCTTCCCAAGAGGTAACAGCGACGGTCTCGCGAGCGGGCTGACACAACGATACACACGCTCGAGCAGCACCGCTTGCTCGCGCTGTTCGTGCTCGCTGCCCACCATGCGGCCTGTGCGCAGCGCGAAGTCCGCGACCGAAGCGAGTGGCATGTAAAACACGCCGAAGCGTAGGCGCGGGTCGAGCGTGCTGAGCAGCGCCGCGCTGTAGCCGCCCAAGCTCATACCCATCAGGCCGAGCGAGCTGACCCGACCGTCGAGTAGATAGTCGAACAGTGTCAGGTGTTCGTGCACCAACTGACGAAAACCCTCGACGGCGAGTCGCGGATCGACTGCTGGAAATCCAGGCAATCGGAAGCGCCCTCGGATTCCGGCGCGCACGCCGTGATTGGGCAATACAGTCAGGATGACATCAAAGCCGCGATCAAACAGTGTTTGGATCGGCCACATGTATTCTTCGACCGCGAGTGTGCCTCCGAGATAGCCGTGCAAGATCACTGCACATGGGCGGGGTGCTCTGCGATGCCGAAACCAGCGAGCCCACATGGTTTGATTGGCAGGTTGTCCGTGCCCGTAACGAAGCTGAATGCCCAGCCTTTGTTCGCATTGGCGCAGCGTGTGGACGCTCCGTGAGAGCTCGGCCTGCACGCTCTCGAAGCAGGCTGCAGCCGAACGCTCAGACCAAAGCGACTCGAACCCGCTGGACCAGCTCAGATCGACGACCTCACCGTGGCGACCAAAGCGGCGAGCGGCGCGTTCCTTGGGCTCAATGGAGGCTGAGCGTGAAAAGAAGTCAGTCTCCGCCGCAAAATGCTCGCTGCGATCGTAGAACGCTGCGAACGCGGTGAGGGCAGCGATGCGCTCGCTGTGCGAGAGCGATTCGATCGGTTCTCGTGCAGCTGGTAGCGGCGTAAGCACGCGCTCCAGCACTGCCCGATCCACGGCTCCGATCAGAGTACGTGTGGTTTGCTGAAAGGCTCGCGTGAACATGGCAGCGCGCTTATGATAACTGTCTAGGCTGCTGCACGCGGATCAGAGTCTCTTGATAATCGGTGTCTCGCATGCCGGTCTCACGCTCACTGGTGCTGAGCGTGAGCACCATGTGGGTCTTTCGTCTCGGACCACTGCAGCCCTCAGCAGCAGCAATCTCGTCGGACGCGCCACGCCACGCTTCGGTGGCAGCGGCTTAGGATGCCATGCGTCTCGTGACTCAGCGCAGATCGAAGCAGCTGGCGTAATACGAGACCGTGCCTGACCAATCGGAGAAGATGCCGAGCACGCCGACTTGCTGCGCGAGCACATCGACGGTGGTCAAGATGTCGCCATCGTTCTTCAGCGCATCGAGTGTGGTCTGATAATAGAACGAAGGGCTGTCGGTGTCTTTGGTGGGCAGCACCTCTTCGACGATGCGACCCGAGCGCTCCAGCGTCCAGGTGATGATCCCGAGGCCAGCAGCCTTTGCAGCCTTGGCGTAGTCCGAAGGTACGATCTTGCCGTCTTTCACGGTGAGCAGCGCAAACGTCGGTGGCGCGACAATGCGGATGCCCTCATCCACGTAGCCTTTGAGATCCTCGGCGGTCGGCAGATCTTCCACGAGCTCTGCGTCTTCAAGGAACACTGCCTGCTTGCCGAACGCCGCGTCGTACGCGATCCAGGTCAAGATGTCGTCCTTCGCAAACGACTGCGCCCAGACTTTTTCAGGCGCCACACCGGCCGCTTTGTACTCGTCGATCAGCGCTTTTGCGTACGCCGCTTGGCTGCCGAACACATCTTCGATCTGCAGCTTGGCATCGCGATTCGGGCCTTTCAGCTCGGGCGTGTACTTCGCGCCCAGCTTGTGGATCAGCTCGATACTCTCGCGGTGCGTGAGCAGTGTTCCGCCGGTGGCGTACAGATCCGTGCGGTAGCTCGCCGTGCCACCGAGAAACTCTTTGGGTGTGAGCGCGTCGGGGTTCGAGGCGTCCATCTTGCCTTTGAGCTGCTTGAGCTCATCGACCGTGAGGTCGCTCGTACAGCACAGCGCGGACGCGGCAGTGGTGCGGGCGCCGGTGTCAGCGAATTCAGCGGGTGCAAAGGGCTTGCTGCACTTGTCAGCGAGCGGCGTGACCAAGATGTTCGTGGTCGTGTGCAAGTCGCACTGGTCGTGCCGGCACACCAGCTCGCCGTCGCTCGTAAACGTGACGTCGCACTCCAGAATGCCTGCGCCCATGCGCGCGCCGGCCTCGTGACTCTGCTTCGTGTGCTCGGGGAACTGCAGCGTGCCGCCGCCGCGATGACCGATCGAGAACTCGGTCGCCTTGAGCGGCTTGTCTGCGCAGCTCTCGAGCTTGTCTTTGAGCGGCCCAGGGCTCAGCTGCTCCACCAAGTAGTAGGGGCGCGGTCCGACCTGAATGTTCTTTGGGGTGTCGTCCGCATGGATGACGCTGGGCAGGCTCACGAGTCCGAGCACGAGCGCGAGCAGAGATCGAGGGGTAGGGCTTCGCATGGTGGTGATGGCGTCCTTCGGTGATGCAGTGGGACGCGACGGTATGCGTCGCGCTGTGGCAGACGCTTGAAGCCAGGGTGATTTTGGGACGTCATTAGATAATTCTCGCGTGCGTGGCAACTGCCGCACATTTGTGGCAAGTGCGGTACACTCGACGAGCTCATGCAGGGAGCCGTTTCCGAGCTACGCGACCGCCGTGCTGCCGCTTTCGGCTGCACGTTCTTGCTGCTCACCGCGGCGTTGGTGCTCTCGACCACGTCGAGCGCCTTTGCGCAGAGCTTGCACGTGGCGACCCAAGTCGATCCGTGCGTCCCGCTCGACCGTGAGAAGTTCGAATACCTGCTCAACATCGAGCTGGGCGCCGGGCCGTCCGATGCAGCCACGCCGCCCGCGGCCACGCTCTCGCTGAGCTGCTCGGGGAGCCTGGTGGTGCTCTCGGTGGAAGACACAGTCACGAGCAAGGTCGTGACCCGTCTCGTGGATCTATCCGCGGTCGATCCCAGCGCCCGCACGCGTCTGATGGCGCTGACCGGGTCGGAGCTGGTGCTGGCGAGCTGGATGGAAGTACGGATGGAGCCGCGCGAGGTGATCCCGCCGGCCGCTTCGCCGCCTCCAGCCGAGCTCAAAGCACTGGTGAGCGGGGTGGTCGAGCCACAGATCCAGAGCGTCGCGCCGCTGCGTCTCGGCGCGAGCGCGATGACTTCGACATTCTTGAGCGCGCCCGCGCCCATCTTCGGCTTTGCGCTGCACCTCACTCAGCCGTTTTCGAGCACGTGGGCTTGGGACCTGCGCTTGCTCGGCGGGCTCGGGCAGCTCCAAGGAACGATCGGCGAGAGCGGACCGCCGGTCTCGATCGCTGTGACCACTGCAGCGCTCGCTTGGTCGCTGCGTTACACGCGCAGCGCGGGACCCTTCGACCTCTGGGTGGGTTTGGGAGGTCTGGTCGGGCTCGCGTATCTCAGGGGCGAACGGCCGGCTGAGAGCACGCTGACGGCGACGCCAGCGTACGCGCCGTGGGCAGGGCCCGCGTTGCAGCTGGCAGCGGCGTACCCGGTCAGCGAGCGCTTTCGCTTCTTGCTGCAGCTCGAAGGGGGCCTCTTGGCGCTCGGTGCACGCGCGCGTGTGCGGTCGCAGAACGCCGGCGCCGAGCCAGTCGTCCTCGCGCTACGCGGCGGTTGGCTCGCAGCACAGCTCGGCTTCGACCTCGCGCTCTAGTGGTTAGCGCGAGCTGTGCGCGCTCTCGTCCAAGACCTCGACGCGCGTGACGACTTCTCCGGCCTCGATGGTGATCTCGAAGAACTTGTTCATGTCGAGCTCGTCGTTGACCAAGAGCACGCGATGGCGACCCGCCGCCAAACGCAGCGCGCGCTGAGGCGTGTGACCCATGAACTGCCCATCGACAAGGATGCGCGACCACGGCCGGCTGTTCACTTGCAACGTGCCTTCGTTCACAGCAGCCCGGTAGTACACGGGCTCCTGGTACTCTTGCTCGTCTTCGACCAGCGGTTGGATCGGCTTGGCCACCGCTGCAGCTTTCTTCGTGCGCATTGTTTTCAGTGCAGCTTGGCGCTGTGCACGCTTGGCGCGTGCCTCGGCTTTCGAGCCCGCGCGCGCGTCTAGCGGCACGTCCGCGAGATCGAACTCCATCAGCTCGGGTGCAGCGAGCACCGGCGCTGCGATCAGGTCGGCTGCAGCCATCGGCGGCGCATCCGGCACGACGGGTGAGATCGGCTGAGGCTCGACCACGTGACCATGCCCGAGCGAAGCGCGCGTGCTCGCGAAGCTCGCGCCGTACGAAGAGATCGACAACATCGCGCGGCTCCACGCCGGTCCGCGCATCGCCCACATGGTGCCAAGCCCGAGCACCAACAGACCGGCGAGCACCGCTCCGTAGTTGCGCCCGCGTTCGCTCTGTCCCGGACGCAGCGAACGCGGCAGGCTGCCTTCGATACCGAAGCGCGGCTCATCCTTGGCTTGCTGCTGCGGACGGTAACGCGCGCTCGGTCTACGCGCTGGCTTTGCTGGCTGACGCAGATCGCGCTGGTACAGCGTAGTGGCCTCGTCGGCGAAGTCGTACGAGTCGTCGTGCTGACCGTTGTCGTTGGCCGGATCGCTCGACCAGGGCGAAAGCGCGTCGAGACGATCGTTCGGCTGTCGTGAGCCAGGCCTACGCTTATCTCGCATCCGTTCTCCTGAACCGCATTGCCCGCCGCTGTGCGCGGCAGGCGCTCGGGTTCACTCCCGCCCGAGTACTGAGTGACACAATACAGTTATATTAACATTATGCGGGGTAGTCGTTGCAACTGCCGCCGTTGCGACAGATTGGTGGTCACACGACCACGCTGTCGCACAACGTTGAGTGCAGCGCGCGACAGCGAACCGACAGTGCGCGGCAAGTACCCACAGCGGAGCGAACGATAAGCGCTCGAAACTTCAAGTGGGCAGCACTGCGGCACAATGGCGCGTCGAGTGTGCCATTGCTTGTGGCTTTCGACGTAAGGTGTTACTCGGCCTGCAACGCACCATGGCACACGCGTTGTTGAGCCCTAAAGAGCCCCCGTCGTTTCACGTCGAGCGACCGAACGGCAGTTCAAGCTTCGTCCTGACCGCCGATCATGCGAGCAACCGGGTGCCCGCGCAGCTCGGCGATCTCGGCTTGAGCGCGGCCGAGCTCGCTCGCCACATCGGCTGGGACATCGGCATCGCACGTGTCGGCCACTACCTCAGCGAAGCCCTCGACGCGTGCTTCGTGATGCAGCAGTACTCGCGCCTCGTGATCGACTGCAATCGCCCGCCGGGCTCGCCTGGCTCGGTGTTGGAGGTCAGCGAGCGCACGCGCATACCAGGAAACGAAAGCGTAACAGACGAGCAGCGTAAGCTACGCGAGTCTGAAGTGTTCTGGCCGTACCACGACCGAATCCGCGATGTGATCGACGAGCGCAGCGCGCGTGGTCAACGCTGCGTGATGATCGCTCTCCACAGCTTCACGCCCGTCTACATGGACGAGCGGCGCAGCGTGGAGATCGGCGTGTTGTTCGAGCGCGACGCGCGCTTGGCTGAGCCGCTGTTGCGCTTGCTGCGCGCGGAGCCTGAGCTCAACGTCGGTGAGAACGCGCCCTACGCGATGAGCTTGTCGACCGACTTCACGATGACCACGCACGCGATCGATCGCGGCTTCCTTCACGTCGAGCTAGAGATCCGTCAGGATCTAATCGGCGAAGACGCTCAGTGCGCAGCCTGGGCGCAGCGCTTGGCGCGCTGGCTCCCGGCTGCACTCGAGCTCGCAGACAAAACGTAAAGGTCAGCCCGCCACGTCGCGCAAGGTCACGAGCGCGATCATGCCGACCAGCACGAGCAAGCCCACGCCGTGCACGATCGACTCGACGCGCTCATCGGCGCGCCGGCGCGTGACCAGCTCATACGCGAGGAAGATCAGCTTGCCGCCGTCCAACCCAGGCAGCGGCAGCAGGTTGAAGTACCCGAGCGCCACCGAGATCATCACCAAGATCCACACGTACGAGTAGATGCCGTCGTCGGCTTGCTTGACCACCAGCTTGGCCATGCCGACTGGACCCATCACACCTTCGGTCGAGCGCCGCTTGATCAAGTCGGCCATACCGTTGAGGTTGGCCATGGTCAGCACGAAGGGGGTCTCGACTGCGAGCACCGCGGCGCGCCACAGGGGCTGCCGTTCGTACGTCACCTCCGAACGTGCATTCACGCCGATCACGCCGCGCTCTTGCCGCTTGTCTGGCGTGATCGTCAGCGGCGCAAGCCGCTCGCCCGCGCGCTCGACCACGTACTGCGTCGCTTCGCCCGCGCGCGCGCTCGTGATCTCGGAGAGCTCCTGCACGTTCTTGATCGGTTGGCCGTTGGCCTCGAGGACCGTGTCGCCCTCCTTCAAGCCCGCTTTTGCAGCCGGCGAGTTGGCTTCAACGGTCGCGATCACCATCGGGCTGAGCGGCACTTCGGTGCGGATGCCCGTGAGCGCGAGCCCGAAGATCAGCACGCTCGCCGTCAGGTAGTTCGCGAGCGGCCCGCCCAAGTTCACCCAGATGCGCGGCCACAGGCCTTTGTTCGCGTACAGCTCAGGGTCGTTGGGGTCTGGCTCTTCGGCGGGGTTGGTGCCGGCCACGAGCACATAGGCGAGCAGCGGGACCGCACAGACTTGAAACACCGTCGGGCTGTCTTTCGGCTTGTAGCTCGCGAGCACCGGGCCAAAGCCGATGCTGAAGCGCAACACGCGCATGCCGAAGACCCGCGCGAACAGGTAATGGCCTGCTTCGTGCAGCGTAACCAGGAGCGAGAGTCCGAAAATAGCAGCGAGAATTTGTGGCATGGTGACCCGCGGGTAAACGGCCTGGCTGAAGCCTACTGGATGTACCATCAGGCGACCAGTCAAGGCGCTCACACCCAGCCCCATGTTGTGTTCTTGGGGGTCCGAAAGTTCCGGCGGTGCAGCGTTCGTACGGGGCGCGACCTGCAGCCCACGGCGGCAGGCCGCTCTTCTTTGACGTAGTCATTGACGGAGCGTTGGACGTGAGCGCCACCTTTGTCCTTGACGTCTGCCGGCTGTTGTCGAGGTCAACGAAGTCCACGGCGCCGTCAAAGACCAAGTCAACGATGATGGTGGTCATCGTGACTTTTGCATGCGCGACCGCGTCCAAGCTCCGCAAAGAATTTGGTGTGCGCACCCACATTGTCTCAGTCGCATCCGTGCGTATGCACGCGCGGTGAGGATGGTATCCTTTGGCCCGCATGCTTACCGTTAATCGCTGGCTCAGCGTTTGGTTGATGTTGGTATTAACTGCTTGCGCGCTGCCACCTCCGAAGGAGGCTGCGAAGAACGGCACCGCAGCGAACGCCGCGCCACGTCCGATCGAGAGGCAAGCGATGCACTTCGATACACCCGCCTGGCAGGCGATCGACAAGCTCGTCGAAGAACAAAAGCTCGAGGCCGCGCGGACGCAGCTTGCTGCGCTGCAAAAAGAGGCAGAAGCCGCCAAGAATTACAGCGATTGGACGCGCGCGCTGTTGCGTGATGTGCAGCTGCAGGCTGCGTTGGGCAGCGTCGAAACCGCGGTGCGCACGCTGCGCCAAGCGCGCTGGCCCGAAGACGGTTTCTCGCAGCTCGTCCTGGAGCTCTACTACGCGGACACGCTGATGCAGTACATGCAGCGCTACGCCTACGAGATCGCCAAGCGCGAGCGGGTGGAGAGCAAAGAGCCAGTCGACCTGAAGGTGTGGACGCGCGATCAGATCTTGGCTGAGGCCCTAAACGCGCTGCAGCGCGTGTGGGCGCAACGCGAAGCGCTCACTGGCCCAGCCGACATCTTCGGGCCTTACGTCAAGCTCAACAACTACCCGGCCGGCATCCGCGACACCTTGCGCGACGTGCTCAGCTATCACGTGGTCGAGCTGCTCTCGAACACACAGAACTGGCGCGCGGCCGAGCAAAACGAGCTGTTTCGCTTGGATCACGCCGCGCTCTTGCGTGGGCAGGTGTCACTGCAAGCGGGCGTCGCCGACGGCGCGACCCACCCGCTCGCGCGCGCGATCCACGTGCTGAATGATCTCGCGGCCTGGCACACCAAGGAAGGTCGCGCGGAGGGTGCGCTCGAGGCGCAGCTCGAGCAGCTGCGGCTCTTGCGCTCGCACTTCAGCGGCAAGCCTGAAAAGGCCGCTCAGACCGCACAGCTGACAGGTCTTCTGGAGCGCACGCGCTCGCTGCCGTGGTGGTCGTCGGGGCAGCTCCTGCTCGCGCAGTGGAGCCAAGCTGAAGGCAACTTGTCGGAAGCACGCGAGCAAGCCCAAACCGGTGCCAAGGCTTATCCCGATTCATACGGTGGCAAAGGCTGCGCGCGCTTGGTGATCGAGATCGAGGCGCCTGACTTTTCACTCAGCGGCATGCTGGTCGACGGACCGCAGCGCCGCTCGATCGCTGTCCAACACAAGAACCTCAAGCAGCTCTACTTCCGCGCGTATCCGTCCGACTTGCTGAAGCGCATCGAAGGGGCGCGCGACTACAACTTGTTGCCGAACGGGCAAGAGCTGCAAGCTTTGCTCAAGGTCGCGCCCGCTGCCGAGTGGCAAGTGAGCTTGCAAGATCTCGGCGACTATCGAGAGCACCGCACTTACGTCACGCCGCCGCTCGCGAAGCTCGGTTACTACATCGTGTTTGCGGCGCCGCAAGCCGACTTCTCGGGTCAAACCAAGGTCGATGCGGCGCAGCTGTTCGTGACTGGCCTGGTGGTACGGCACCGCCGCGAAGCCTCCGGCACGCTCGATGTGCAAGTGCTCTCGGGCGACTCGGGTGCGCCCGTTGCAGGTGCAGAGCTGATTCTCTATCAGCTGGACTGGCGCAGCGGCCACAAGCGCATAGGCAGCTTCACCGCGGATGCAGGCGGACGCTCGCGCGTCTCGGTCTCGCGCTCGGGCGGCGGCTATGTGCTGCTCGCGCGCCGCGGTGACGACATCTCGCCCGCGTTCGACAACTTGTGGTTCGGCGGCGCAGACAAGCCGCGCGACCAGACCTCAGCGTTTGTGTTCACCGATCGCAGCATCTACCGGCCGCAGCAGAAGGTGGAGTGGAAGATTCTCGCGTTCCAAGGGCGCGAAGCCACCTGGCAGAACCTCAGCGGCAAGAGCGTCGACGTAACTCTGCACGATGCGAACGGCGAGCAGGTGCAGAAGCTCAGCGTGAAGACGAACGAGTACGGCACAGCCTTTGGCAGCTTCAATATTCCCGTAGGTCGCCTGCTAGGCGATTGGTCGATCCGGCACAGCTTGCACGGCGCCGTGGGCATTCGCGTCGAGGAATACAAGCGCCCCACGTTCGAGGTGAAGCTCAACGCCGCAGACAAAGCGCGCTTGAATCACCCGGTCGATATCGCTGGCGAAGGCAATTATTACTTCGGATTGCCGGTGCAAAACGCGCCGCTGCGCTGGCGTGTGGAGCGGCAAGAGCGCTACCCGTGGTGGTGGGGCTTCTGGCGTCCGCAGCTGAAAGCGGCACAAGTTGTGGCTTCCGGCGAGACCAAGCTCGACGCAGGGGGCAAGTTCAAGTTCACCTTCACGCCGCTCGCCGATCCGCAAGCCGACAAGAGCTTGCAGTACAGCTATCACGTGATCGCCGATCTCACGGATGAAGGCGGCGAGACCCGGTCGGCCACGCGCGACTTCGTGCTCGGCCACGTCACGATCAACGCGCAGCTCAGCCTGGAGGGTGGCTTCGTTGCAGCTGACAGCGACGGCAAGCTCACGCTGCGGCGCGAGAATTTGGACGGCGATCCACGGCCCGGCACCGGTCGCTATCGCATCGTTCAGCTTACGCAGCCCAAAGAGGCGCAGCTGCCAGCGGACCTGCCCAAGCGGGAAAATCCGCAGGCCGAGCCGACGCCACAAGGCAAGCGTACGCCTGGCGACGAGCAGCGCAGCCGCCAAGCGCCTGACTATTCATTCGATCGAGAGCTCGCGAGCTGGGCCGATGGCGGGAGCGTGCACGACGCCGAGATCCGCACGGACGAAGCGGGTAAAGCGACGATCACCTTGCCGAAGCTCGCTGCGGGCGCGTACCGCGTGCACTACGAGTCCGCCGATGAGTTTGGCGAAAAGCTCAAGGTGAAGAGCGAGTTTGTTGTGGCCGATGCGCAGACGCGCTTGGCGCTGCCCGCGGTGCTCAAGCTCGAGCAAAGCACGGTGCAGAGCGGTGAAGTCGCGCGTGTGCTCGCGACCACAGGCCTGCGTGATCAGCCGATGTGGCTCGAGGTCTATCGCGACGCAACGCTGATCGAACGCCGCGAGCTCGCGCCGGGTGCACCCGCATTGCACGAGATCAAGGTAGGTCCGGCGCAGCGCGGTGGCATCTCGTTCGCGCTGGTCGGTCTGCGCGACTACCAGCCGCTCGAGCAGCGCGCGGAGCTGTTCGTGCCGTGGGATGATCGCGAGCTCAGCTTGGAGTTCTCGAGCTTTCGCGATCTCTTGCGTCCCGGTCAGAAGGAGACGTTCAAAGTGACCGTGCGCGGCAAGCGCGATCGCGCGCCCGCCTTTGCGGCCGAGCTGCTCGCGTACATGTACGATCGCAGCCTCGATGCGTTTGGTCCGCACGATCCACCCGTGCCGCTCCAGGTTTACCCCGTGCGCACGAACATGACGCAACCTGCGACATGGAGCGTGAACGAGACGCGCTCGCAGGGCGTATACGGTGAGCATTGGAACGTGTTTCCAGAGCTCGAGGGGCTGCACTCCGACATTCTCGAGTTCCCCGATGCTTACGCGTACGGCGGTCCAGGTGGGCGGCACTACGGCTACGGCGGGATGGGATCGGGTGGCGGCATGGCGAGGCGCCAGCGTGGGATGATGGCAGAGGGCGCAGCCATGGCGCCGCAAGCCGCCATGCCTGCACCGGCATCGGCGATGGCGAGCAAGGTGGCGAACCTAGAGATGTCGCAGGCAGCCGACCAGGCCTCTGCGAAAGCGGCGCCCGCTGCATCCGCAACCGAAGTGCGCTCGAACTTCGCCGAGACAGCATTCTTTATTCCGCGGCTGCTGACGGCGGCGGACGGTAGCGCATCGATCGAGTTTAGCGTGCCAGACTCTGTGACGAGCTGGAACGTGTGGGTCCACGCGATCACGAAGGACTTCCGTTCGGGCTCGGTGAAGAAAGAAACGCGCAGCGTCAAAGACCTGCTCGTGCGCCCGTACTTGCCGCGCTTCGTGCGCGAGGCCGATCAAGTTGCGCTTAAGGTTTTGATCCAAAACGCTGGCAAAGAAGCGTTGTCCGGTGCGCTCAGCTTCGAGCTGTTCGATCCGCAGACCGAAAAATCGCTGAACGCAGAGTTCGGGGTGAAGCAAGCGTCGCTGCCGTTCCAAGTCGACGCGCAAGGCTCCACGAACCTGACCATTCCGATCACCGCACCGCGCCGCGTCGGCGATGTTGCTGTGCGCGTGTCGGGCAAAGCCGGCACCTTGTCCGACGGCGAGCTGCGCCCGTTGCCGCTCTTGCCGAGCCGCTTGCACTTGCTGCAGAGCAAGTTCGCGACCCTGCGCGGCGCGGGCAGTCAGCGCAGCTTGGAGCTGCAGGACCTCGCGAAGAACGACGACCCCACACGCGTTAGCGAGCAGCTGGTCGTGACGGTCGACGCACAGCTGTTTATGACCGTGCTCAAGGCGCTGCCGTTCTTGGTCGACTATCCCTACGAGTGCACGGAGCAGACACTCAACCGCTTCTTGTCGGCCGGCATCGTCGCTTCGGTGTTCAACAAGTACCCGGCGGTCAAGCAGCTCGCATCGGACTTGGTGAAGCGCCGCGATACGCTGCTCGACAAGTTCTCAGGCGCCGATCCCAACCGCACGCTGCAGCTGGAAGAGTCGCCCTGGCTCGTCGAAGCGCAGGGTGGCCCGAAGCTCGACGAGCGCTTGATCAAGGTGCTCGATCCGCCGGTCGCTGCCCAAGAGCGCGACCGCGCGCTCGCGCGGCTCGAGAAGATGCAGACGGCGTCGGGCGGCTTTCCCTGGTTCGCGGGTGGTCCACCGTCGCCGTACATCACTCTGTATCTGATGATCGGCATGGCGCGTGCGGCCGAGTTCGACATCCAAGTGCCGCGGCCGATGATCGCACGCGCGTGGCAGTACCTCGCTGGGCACTTTCACGAGGAGATCGCCAAGCACATGAAAGCTGGCGACGCTTCCGCGGAGATCATCACGCTCTTGCAATACGGCATCGGCGCGTATCCGGACGCGAGCTACACCGGCGAAGCGTTCAGCCCGAAAGAATCGCAGGAGATGTTGGACTACGCGTTCGCGCGCTGGACCAAGCTGCCGCCGCTGATCAAGTGCGTGCTCGCGACTTCGCTCTTGCGCGCCAAGCGCAACAAAGACGCCGAGCTCGTGTTCGCCTCCGTCATGGACTCTGCAAAGAGCACCGAAGACGAAGGCACGTTCTGGAAGCCAGAAGACCGCGCCTGGCTTTGGTACAACGATCACATCGAGACGCATGCGTTCGCGCTGCGCACACTGCTCGAGCTGAACGACAAAGATCCCAAGCTCGAAGGTATGGTGGTTTGGCTGCTCTTGAACAAAAAGCTGAACCAATGGAAGTCGACGCGTGCGACGGCGGAGGTGATCTACTCGCTGACCAAGTACTTGGATCGCAAGCAGATGATCGCGGATCACGAGACGGTCACGCTCAAGATCGGCGATCGTCAGCCGACCGCGCTCAACTTCGTGCCGACGGAGTACACCGGCAAACAGCAGGTGATCGTGCCGGGGCCCGAGGTGAAGCCACAAGATGCACGCATCGAGGCGAACAAGTCAGGCAAGGGCGTCGCGTTCGTGTCTGCGACTTGGCACTACGCGACCGATCAGCTGCCCACAGAAGGCCGCGGTGATCTCTTCAAAGTGAAGCGCACATACTTCAAGCGCGACGCGATCGGGCAAGAGACCAAGCTCACGCCGCTGGCCGAGAACGCGACGCTCAAGCCGGGTGACGAGGTCGAGGTGCAGCTCGAGATCGAGTCGCGCGCGCAGGCGGAGTACGTGCATCTGCGTGACCCGCGTCCAGCAGGCTTCGAGCCCGCGCTCAGCGTGTCGAAATACCGCTGGGATCTCGGCATCGTGTTCTACGAGGAAGTGCGCGACACCGGGCAAAACTTCTTCATCGAGTGGCTGCCCGCAGGTCAATACACCTTGAAGTATCGGCTGCGCGTCAACCTCGCGGGCCAGTTCCGCGTCGGTCCTGCGACGCTCCAGTCGATGTACGCACCGGAGTTCGCGGCTTTCTCAGCAGGCCACAACCTGCGCGTGCAATGATCTAGCCGGGGATGCTGGCCCGCTCGCGCAGAGCGGGCGCAGCCATCAGCGTCGCGACGGAGGCGATCAAGATCACCCCGCCTGCGATCTGAACCCCGGTGATGTCTGCGCCGAACATCACCGCGCCCAACGCGATCGACAGCACTGGCTCGAGCAGCACGGCAAAATTCACCGTGAACAACGACAACGAGCGCGCCGCCGCGTTCAGGAGCCCATGACCGCCGAGCGTCGTGATCAGGACGATGCCAGACAGCCAGTACCAGCTCTCCGGTGGATAATCGAACAGCGAATCATCGGCGATGAGCACCACTGGCAGCGCCGTCGCGGCTGCGACCAGCAGCGTCACGCCCATGAACGCGTCGAGCGCGAGCGCTTGCCGCGCATCGCGCCCAATGATGAAGAACACTGCGACCACGAGCCCAGCGAGCACGCAGCAGAGATCGCCGAGCAACGCGCGCGGCCCGAGCGAAATGTCGCCGCCCGCGACGAGTAACATTCCAAACAGCGACATCGCCAGCACGAGCGGCGCGCGCATCGGCAGCGAGATCCCGCGCGCGCGGTCGAGCAGCGCCCCCCACACCGGCTGCGCCACGAGCAAGATCAGATTCGACGCGTAATCCGTGAGATCGAACGCCTTGACCCACAGCAGGAAATGCACGCTCAGGAGCGCGCCCGACAGCAGCAAGCTCTGCCAGTGCTCGCGCAGCTGGCGCAGCAGGAGCGTGCCGCGCAGTCCGGCGACGCAAACCGCCAGCAGGCCGGCCAGCGCGGTACGCCAGAACACGGCGGTAAACGCGCTCATCTTCGCCATGACGAAGAACGGGCCGCTCGTCGAAATCGCTACCAAGCCCAGCACCAGCGCGACGCGGCCTCGCTCGGACGTTGCCTCGCTCAATGCCATTGCTCTCCGTGTCCCAAGCTGCGGGCGCGGGAATGTAGCTCTCAGCCATGTGTGTGGCAACTTGCGCCAGAGCTCGGCGTCTGCAGCTAGCGGCAGCAGCATGATCGCCGGAGTGAACGGTTTCCCAATCGGGAGGGGCTCAACTTGTCAGACGTGGCCGCGCTTGGCTGCGTCCCCTAACTGCGAGCGCTCGCACGTGAGCACCAAATGCTGCCATCGAGCAGCGTCGCGATCTCCTCACGCAACACATCCGCAATCGTGTGGCAGCGAGCCGAGGTAGCTGGTACATGCCACCTACGGCCGCATGAGATTGCAACTCGCAGAGCGTGTGGGTGTTCGAGAGTCGACGATATCGATCCGCGTCGTGCAGGGTCTCGTCGATGCGGTCACCGCAACCGGAGTCGATCGACAGACCTTTTTAGACTCGGCGAAGCTGCAAGCCTCGTTTCTGGACGATGAAGACGCGCGCGTTTCGCGCTCGCACATGTTTCGTCTATGCGAGCTCGCGCTGGATCTCACCGGCGACGACGCGCTCGGTCTGCATTGGGGTCAGCTGTTCACCGACGCGACGTTTACGCCGCTGTCGCACCTGATCGCGCACTCGGACAACTTGCGCGCGGGCTTTCAGACCTTGTTCGATTTCCAGCGCCTGATGACCGACGAGACGAGCTACGAGCTCGTCGAAGAAGGCGAGCACGTGGTGCTGCGGCTGAGCCTGTTGCCCGAAGAATCGGGCAGGCTGCAGAAGTTTGTCGCCGAGATGGAAGCCATCGGCATCTACCGCTTGATGCGATCGTTCGGTGCGGATGTGCGGCCGGAGAGCGTCAGCTTCGCGTTTCCCGCCCCGAGCTATTGCGGCGAATATGCTCACATCTTTCACGGCATTGAACGGTTCGATCAGCCGTACAGCGCGCTGCACTTCTCCCGCACGTTGATGAGCTCGGTGCCTCCGCACAAAGACGCCGATGTTCGCAGCGCGCTGCAAGCCATCGCCTCGCGGCGTGTGCTGCGCCTCACCAAACGCATGCCTTACTCGCTGCGTGTGCGCGAGCAGCTGGTCAAGCTCGGCCCATGCGTGCGCTCGGACATGAGCGAGGTCGCGCACGCGCTCGGCATGAGCGTGCGTTCGCTACGCCGCAGGCTCGAAGCCGAAGGCGAGACCTTCAACGCGGTTGTGAACGAAGCCGCGGCGATCATCGCGAAGCAGCTGCTCGAGGACAAACAGAAGTCTATCCAGGAAGCCGCGTTCGAGATGGGCTTCGCGGATGCGAGCGGCTTTCATCGTGCGTTCAAGCGCTGGACAGGCGTCACGCCGCGTAGCTACCTCGAAGGCAAGAACAAGACCGTTCAGCACTGAGTCGTGAGCACGCCGCCATTGGCTGCAGGGCCAGCTTGGCTGAGCGCGAGCCAGCTCTCGATGTGCGCGCTGCGGTATTTCTTGCGATGCAGCACCGAGAAGAACTGACGGCGAAAGTCGCGCCCCGGTACAGTGCACGCGATCAGCTGGCCGCGCTTCACCTCTTCCGCGACCGCGATGCACGACACGCAGCCGATGCCGAGGCCCTCGGCGACCGCGCTCTTGATCGCTTCGGTGTGCTGCAGCTCCAACCGGAGGCGCAGCCCGCTCAAGATCCCGTGCATAGCGCGGTCGAAGGTCTGGCGTGTGCCCGAGCCTGACTCGCGCACGATCCAATCCGCCGAGCGCAGGTCGTCGTCGGTCAAGCCCGGTTTGCTCGCGAGCGGATGCGATGGCGAGCAGAACACCGTGAGCGAATCGCCGCCGAATACCTTCACGTCGAGCTCGGGATGCACCAGCTCGCCCTCGACCATGCCCACGTCGATCTCGAAGTTCTCGACTTTGCGCGCGATCTCCGCGGTGTTGGCCACGTCGAGCTGCACTTGGGCGCCCACATTTTCGCGCATAAACCGGGCGATCAGCGGCGCGACTACATAGTTGCCGAGTGTGAGCGTCGCGCCGATGCGCAATACGCCAGGAACGTCTTGCTGTGCGAACGACCGCTCCAGCTCGACAGCCTGGGCGAGCAGCGACTCCGCCTTGGGCCGAAGCGCCGACCCGAGTGCGCTCAGCTGGAGCCGGCGCCCGATCCGATCGAACAGAGCCAGGTCGAATTGCCCTTCCAGGTCGCTCAGCGCCCCGCTGACCGCCGATTGGGACATAGCTAACTCGTGAGCGGCCTGGCTAACGCTCTGATGACGCGCTACAGAAAGGAACACTTCCAACTGGCGCAGTGTGTATCTCATATCGGCAAAACCGAATCGTCATTTCGGAACATCCGGTTTTACCGAACCAGGATCAAGCCCTATATTCAAGACATGAGTAACCAGCACCGAGAGACCGTGTTGAGCGTCCACCACTGGAACGACACGTTGTTCAGCTTCACGACCACGCGTGACAAGGGATTGCGCTTCAAGAACGGGCACTTCCTGATGCTGGGTCTCGAGGTCGGCGGCAAGCCGGTGATGCGCGCCTACAGTCTCGCCAGCCCGAACTACGCGGAGTACCTCGAGTTCTACAGCATCAAGGTGCCCGGAGGTCCGCTGACGTCCCACCTGCAGAACATCAAGGTGGGCGACAGCATCCTCGTCAGCAAGAAGCCTACAGGTACGCTCGTGCTGCCCACGCTGATGCCGGGTAAGCGCTTGTTCCTGTTGAGCACGGGCACGGGTCTCGCGCCGTTCATGAGCATCATCCGCGACCCAGAGACGTACGAGAAGTTCGAGCAAGTGGTGATCGTGCACGGCGTTCGTCGCGTGAGCGAGCTCGGTTACTCCAACTACATTCAGAACGAGCTGCCGCAGGACGAGTTCCTCGGTGAGCAAGTTCAAAAGCAGCTGTTCTACTATCCGACCGTGACGCGCGAACCGTTCGTCAACCAAGGCCGCATCACCGACTTGCTCACGAACGGCAAGATGTGCCGCGACCTGGGCCAGCCGCAGCTGAACGCCGAGAACGACCGCGTGATGATCTGCGGCAGTGAGAACATGCTGAAGGACCTCAAGACCATGCTCGAAGAGCAGGGCTTCGAGGAAGGCGACACGCACTCGCCTGGCCACTTCGCGATCGAAAAGGCGTTTGTCGAGAAGTGAGCGCTGCTTACTCCATCACGACAAAGCGGACGCCAGCCTGATTGAGTCGCTCCACGAGCAGTGAGCCGAGGAGCGACGCTGGCGTCCAACTTCCGCCTCCGACTGTGAGCTGTCCGCTGTCTTGCGCGAGGCAAAGCGCTGCCTCAGCCAGCATGATCGCGGTCGCTGCATACAACGGGTCGCGATCGGTGCTTACGCGGACCTTGATGCGCGCGTCTCCGAAATGCCCGATCAGCTCCATCGCGAAGCTGCCAGCGGCGAGCTGCGCCGCGTTCATGCCGCCGCCAGGCTTCGGCATCAAGCGGCGTGTGATCGCAGCTAACGGCGGCAGCGCCAAGCTGGTCACGGCTACGATCGTGCCGAGCGTGAGCGCGGTCGCCGTGGCCAAACCCCTGACGCCAGGGCCTGCGACGAGGAACTCTTCGTAGCGGAAGTTGCGTCCGTACGGATAGCCGAGCACGGCGTTGCTGCGGCGCACGACGCGCGTGTTGGCGCTCGCCATGATCGAAGGCGCGGTCCAGCCGTAGTTGGGATCGCGAAACGGCAACGCGCGATCTTGACCGTCAGGTCCGCTGCGCTCTGACAGTGGGTTCAAGTTGTAAGGATCGACGAGCAGCTCTGCGACTGCAGGATCCTTGCGCGCTTCTTGCAGCAGCAGATCGATGCTGGCGAGCGTCCCGCCGCTCGGGCCGCCATCGACGTGGATGATCGCTCCACGCACGTGCTCGCAGGGCTTGCCGAAGCGCGCTTTGGCTTGGGCTTGCAAAAACCACACGCCGAGGTCCGAAGGGATCGAGTCGAAGCCGCAGCAGTGCACCAGCCGCGCGCCGCTGCGCTGCGCCGTTTCGCCGTAGCGATCGATCATGCGGCGCACCCAGGGCACCTCGCCGGTGACATCGCAGTAGCTCGTGCCAGCTTGCGCGCATGCGGCGACCAGGCCTTCACCGTGTTGTGCATACGGGCCGACGGTGCTGCACAAGACCGATGCCCTGCGCGCGAGCTTCGCGAGAAAAGCAGTGTCGTGGATGTCGCCCGTCAAGACTGGCAGACTCGATCGGCCGAGCTGATCGCGCAGCTGATAGAGCTTCTCTGCGTTGCGCCCCGCGAGCGCGATCCGTGGACCGTGTGCGCGCTTCACGAGCTCTTCCGCGACCAACCGGCCCGTGTAACCCGTGGCTCCGAACAGGATGACGTCGTACTCGCGGTTGTTCGTCATAATCACAGCGGTGATCGCGGGACTCGCTCCGCGAAGATTTCTATCGTACTAACTTTGTAGGCGCGAAGTAACACACTGCTTTGCGGTGTGAACAAAATGCGGCAGTCTCGAGCAGTGCTCCGCGGTACGCTTTGGCATGTGCCCGCATTCTACGCGCTCGCTGACGTTTGAAGCAGAGCTGCAGCACGCACGAAACGAAAGTCAGGCTCTGATGAGCCGGCAAGGATCGGTATGCATACAAATGCGATACGAGGGCTTTCGCTTGTTGGTTCGGGCTTCGTTTGGTTGATGGTGAGCTGTTCGCCTGAGTCGGCGGTTGGGTCGCGTTCGGACATTGCGGCGCTGCCGAGCACAGGTGCGCTCGCATTTACGCCTAGGCAACAGCCTCTGACACGTACGAGCGCCCGGATGCTGCTGCATCCACGCTCGCACGATCCGTTGCTGTTCGAGGGCATGATGTCTGCAGATGTTATGCGCGTGCAGCTGAAGGAGCTGGCACCTCAGCTCGGCCTGGGTGAATCAGCGCTGCAGCGTTCGGAGCTCTTGGTCAGCCATCGCTTGGCTAGCGGTGGCCGCGTTCTGCAGCTGGGGCAGCGTGCACATGGCTTGTCGCTGTTTCAAGCGCGCGCCAGTCTCACATTGGACGCGCACAACCGAGTGGTCGCCGTCGCTAGCCAGCTTGCGGAAGATGTGCCGGACGCGCAGCCCGCGCCGTTTGCGCTCACGCCGGAAGCCGCGCTCGCGCAGCTGTACACGGCGCGCACGGGCTTGCAGCTATCGGCGGCGAATGTGTTGGAGCATTCCGCGCGTCCGAATCACTACGCGCTCGAGCATGCCAGCGTGCTCGAAGCTACGGCCAAGCGCGTGTATTTCCCCGCTGCCGGCGAGCTGATTCCCGCTTATCACGCCGAGCTTCTGCTGCGCGATCGGCGCGGCGTGAACCACGCTTACGGTGCGGTGATCGATGCGCGCGCTGTGACCGACGACGCGGCGCTGCTCTGGTCGGGCGACCTGACCGCGTACGAAGCGTTCAACTACCGCGTGTGGGCAGACGCGACCGCGCCGCACACGCCGGCAGACGGCCCGCTGCTGGATTCGTCGCCGTATCCCGGGGCGGCGCCAGATCGCAAGCGGCCCGACTTTGCTGCGCCGGTTTTGGTGAGCATCGAAGCCTTCAACCACAATCCAGAAGGGCTGCCCGATCCGTGGCTGAGCGCGGGCGCGACCGAGACGCTCGGCAACAACGTGACGGCCTACACGGACCGCGACGCGTACTTGAGCAACTGGGGTCTGCCGCGCCGCGACGGCTTCACCTCCGGCGATGTGCGCGCCACCACGACGGCGGAGCGAACGTTCGACTACAGCTACGATCACGCGCGTGCACCCGAGGCCGCAGAGTCGCAGCTGAAAGCTTCAGTCACGCAGGTGTTCTACGTGAACAACTGGCTGCACGATTTCTGGTACGACTCGGGCTTCGACGAAGCGGCGGGCAACGCGCAACTGGACAACTACGGGCGCGGCGGCGAAGACGGCGACCCGATGCGCGCAGAAGCGCAAGACAGCGCAGAGAGCGGTGCGACCAACAACGCGAACATGAGCGTGCTGAGCGATGGCGCGTCGCCGCGCATGCAGATGTACGTATGGGGTGGCTTGCCTGTGCGAGCACTCGTCACCGAGCCGGCGCTGACATTCGACGATGAGCTGGGCGCGGCGAGCTACGGCCCGCAGACCTTCGACATCACGGGCGAGCTCGTGCTGGTTGATGACGGCAGCGAAGAGGTCGCCCCCGATTCCGGCACGTCCGGCACGTCCGGTATGACGGGCGGCAGCGTGACCGATGCCTGCCAGCGGCTGCCAGCGCTGAATGATCGCATCGCCGTCGTCGAACGAGGCGGCTGCACGTTCGTCGAGAAGGTGGAGAATTTGGAGCGCGCGGGCGCGCGGGCGGTGCTGATCCTCGACAATGCGCAGGGACACATTGCGGTCAATCCATCAGTGGATGATCCACCGGATGTGTCGCTGCCGCTCTTGGCGTTGAGCTACGAAGACGGGCAGAAGGTCAAGACGCTGCTGCAGAGCGCGACCGCGCTGCCGCCCACAGCGGCACGCTTCTATCGCGGGCCCGAGGTCATGCGCGACGGGACGATCGACAACTCGGTCGTCGCACACGAGTGGGGGCACTACATCCATCATCGCTTGGTCACGTGTGGAAGCCTGAGCTGCGCGGGCATGAGCGAAGGGTGGGGCGACTTCATCGCGCTCATGATGGTGGTGCGCGAGGGCGACAGCTTCGACAATCAGGTGTTCCCGCTGTCGCAGTACGCCACGGGCGGACTCAATCAATACTCCGCATACTTCGGCACGAGGCGCGCGCCGTACTCCACCGATCTCACAAAGAACCCGTTCACGTTCAAGCACGTGCGCGAGGCTGCAGAGCTGCCCACCGGGGCAGTGCTCGCGCCGACTTCGCCCGAGATGAACGAAGTGCACAACGTCGGAGAGATCTGGGCATCCATGCTGTTCGAGGCTTACGTAAACGTGATCAAAGCCGGGCAAGCCGCTGGTCGCCCGTTCTCTGAAAGCCAGCGCCGCATGGCCGACTACGTCGTAGCGGGCATGAAGGCAGCGCCCGTCGAGCCGACCTTCGCCCAACAACGCGACGCTATCCTCGCGGCCGCCTCCGCCATGGCCAGCGACGACGCATCGCGCGCAGCTGATATCGAAGCCATCGCCCAAGGCTTCGCAAAACGCGGTCTCGGCAGCGGTGCAGTCGTACCGCCCGCAACCTCATCCACCCTCAACGAAGCGGAAGAGAGCTTCGACGTGCAGCCAGCAGCGGCGCGGAGATAGTGATGCTCGACGCGCGCATGATGTGCACGCAGCGTGGCTCAGACGCTGTCACGTCTGCGTCTGCGTTCAAGTGGATGTCTGCGGAATGGTGAGACCGGCAGTTACAAAGGCAAGGTGATCACTGATCGGCGCTTGCAGCGCCTGCGAGTGAGCAGCCGCCGCCTTTGCAGACGGCACGTTGTCCGCGACAGGGCTGGGCGAAGCAGTGAACTTCGTTGCCCTCGCACTTGGGCACGGCGGTTGTCACAGGCAGCGCGAGACACTGACAACCGCCGCAGTAGACATCGACGGGCTGGCAATCGGCATCGGAGCTGCAGCCAGGAGCTGCGCCTTTGCCGCTGCTGCTAGCTGCAGGCTCAACGTCAGGGCCAGCTTCCGCTTTGGGCTTGTGCGTTTCGGTCGCCCCGCTCGCGGCGGTTTCGTGCGTGCACGACGACAATCCGAGCAAACCGACAAGGACAAGCTGCTTCCACATCATGAAAGCAGCATGCCCTCACTCGCCGCTGATGGCGACCTGTTTATTCCAGATCCAGCTCGGGGTAGAGCCGATGCCGACTGACCAGCTGCGCGACACGCGCGCGCGCTTCTGTCACCGCTTTGTCGTCCGTGACGAACTTGGCGAGAGACGGTCCCTTGTCAGTGCGACCGGGTTGTGTGTGACTCAACACCAAGTGCAGGATCGCCGCGACCTCGCGCATCTCTTCGGCGCCCATGCCTAGCGTTGTGAGCGCAGGTGTACCGAGTCGCAGCCCGCTCGTGTACCAAGCGCCGTTGGGATCGTTCGGCAACACGTTGCGATTGCATGTGAGGTTCGCGGCGCGCAGCGCGGCTTCGGCTTGGCGCCCGTTCACGCCGTATTTGCTGACGTTGAGCATCACCAGGTGGTTGTCCGTGCCGCCCGTGAGCAGCGAGACGCCTTGTCCACGCAACGCTTCCGCGAGGCTCTGCGCGTTGTCGACGATGCGCTGCGCGTACTGTGCGAACTCGGGCTGCGATGCCTCCTGCAGCGCGACCGCTTTCGCTGCCATCATGTGCGCGAGCGGACCGCCCAACACCAGCGGGCAACCGCGATCCACGTACTCAGCCAGCTCACGGTTGCATAACACCAAGCCGCCGCGCGGACCGCGCAACGTCTTGTGCGTGGTCGTCGTCACGACGTGCGCGTGCGGAACCGGATCGAAGTCGCCGGTGAGCACTTTGCCCGCGACCAAGCCGGCGAAGTGCGCCATGTCCACCATCAAGCTTGCACCGACTTCATCGGCGATCTCGCGAAATTTCCGGAAATTGAGCAGCCGCGGATACGAGCTGTAACCCGCGACGATCAGCAGCGGCCGCTCGGCGAGCGCGCGTTCGCGCACCAGATCGTAGTCCACCAAGCCGGTGTCCGGTCGCACGCTGTAGCTGCAGTAGCGAAACAGCTTGCCCGACACGTTGGCGCGAAAGCCGTGCGTGAGATGACCGCCTGCGTCGAGCGACATCCCGAGCATCTTCTGCTGACCGAGCTCCTGACGCAGCGCTTCCCAGTCTTCCGGTGCGAGTTCCGCCACAGTCTTCTTACCGAGGCGCTCGAGCACCGGTTTCTCGACGCGTTGCGAGAGCACCGACCAGAACGCGACCAGGTTGGCGTCGATCCCGCTGTGCGGCTGCACGTAGGCGTGCTCCGCGCGGAACAAGCCCTGCGCGAGCTCCACCGCGCGCTGCTCGATGCCATCGACGTTGTCGCAGCCAGCGTAGAAGCGATGCCCCGGCGAGCCCTCCGCGTACTTGTCGCTGAGCCAGCTGCCCATCGTCAAAAGCACAGCGGGTGAAGCGTAGTTTTCGCTGGCGATAAGCTTCAGCGTCGAGCGTTGGTCGCGCAGCTCTTGAAGCGTGATGCGCGCGATGTCCGGCATCTGCTGACCGAGCGTATCGAGCGCGGCTGCAAACGCGACGGTTTCGGCGGAGAGCGTGCCGGGCTTGTAGCCGGGGATCTTCCGAGCGAGGTAGTGGTCGAGCAACACAGAGGCCATGGGCGAGCTCCTCCCGAAGGGGTGGGGTAACTTTCGCCCAGGCGCGCGGCTCTTCTTGTCATCGCTCCCCGGTGGTTTTCTCCACCTGTGGATACGCCAGTCACGATGACGCGCTCACTGTGGTGTTGGGGCTCGCTCCGGTCAACCGCAAAGTCATAAGCCTATGAAACACCTACTAAACCGTACGCGTGCCCGTGCCCGTGCCCGTACACGCCCTCTCGTGCTTCGCCGGGTACGGAGATCGCGTACGGGCACGGGCACGGGCACGTGTACGGGGAGGTTAGATCTGCTGGGCCGAGCTTACCTCGTACTGCCACATTTCGCGGCCGCCGATCCCCAGCGCTGGCAGCTCGGCGCGCCATGCGGCCATGTGCGGCGATGCACGATGGGCGGCCAGCGCTTCGGCATCTCGGAACACCTCGAAGATGCGAATCACGTGGTCGTCCTGCAGATCGAACGAAAACGCGTAACTGATGTTGCCGGGTTCGGCGCGCGTGCCCTCGACCATGCGGCGCATAGGCTCGAGCGCGGCTTCGCGTTGACCGTGGGCGATGCGGATGGTGCCGGCTAGAATGATCATGGGGATGGTGGGCAGGAGGCTAGCAGCCTTTCGAGGCCTGACTTGCCGCAGCGCTCAGAAACCGCCATCTTCCCACTGGCCCTAAAGGATCTAGAGGATCGACCGCGATGGCAGATGAACCGAAGTTGGTCTTGAGTCCGCCGGACCCTGTTCCGGTGGTGACTGTAGAGAAGGCCACTGGCCTTGTCCCGATAGACGAAGGACAGAAAACCGAGCTCGCCTCGCGAGTCGACAAGTTTATTGGCGAGCTGGTCTCGTTGCAGGCGGGCAGCCCGGAGTTCGGCAAGCGCGCGGAGCAGCTGATGAGGCTGGGCCAACGCGAAATCGAAAAGGCCGCCGGGGAGTCGAATCGCTTTCTCGATCGTCCGGTGCGTGCGATCGCGAAAGAGTCGAGTGTCGGCGCCGATCTCACTGAGCTGCGGCGCACCGTCGAAGCACTCGATCCGGGGCGCCATAACTTGAGCACGCCGAAGAAGTTGCTCGGCATCGTACCGTTCGGCAACAAGGTCAAGGACTACTTCGAGAGCTACGGTTCCGCGCAGTCTCACATCGCTGCGATCTTGAAGAAGCTCGGGGAGGGCAAGCACGAGCTGCTGAAAGACAACGCCGCTGTTGATGCCGAACGGGAGGCGCTGTGGGCGGCGATGAAGCGCTTGGAGCAGATGATCTATGTGTCCAAGGCGCTCGACACTGGCTTGGAGGAGAAAGCGCTGGAGCTGGACAGCTTAGAGCCCGAAAAGGCCAAGGCGCTGCGCGAAACCGCTTTGTTTTATGCGCGCCAACGTTCGACCGATCTGCTCACCCAGATGGCTGTGAGTGTGCAGGGCTATCTCGCGCTCGACTTGGTCAAGAAGAACAACATCGAGCTGATCAAGGGTGTCGATCGCGCATCGACCACCACAGTGTCGGCGCTGCGCACGGCCGTCACGGTGGCGCAGGCCATGACCAACCAGCGGCTCGTACTCGGTCAGATCACGGCGCTCAACACCACCACCGCGAACATCATCGAGTCTACCGCGGAGCTGCTCAAGACGCAGACTGCGGCCATTCACCAGCAGGCTGCATCATCGACTGTGCCGGTGGAGACGCTCAAGAAAGCGTTCGAAAACATCTATCAGACGATGGATGCGATCGACAATTTCAAGTCGCAAGCGCTGGTGAGTATGAAGACCACTGTCGACGCGCTCAGCCACGAAGTCGAGAAATCGCGCGGCTACGTCGCACGTGCCGAGGGTGCGGCGCAGTTGACCTCCGGTGAGGCGGCCGATCCGTTTCGGCTCACTGACTGACCATGTCCAGACGCCGACGAGGACATCAAGAAGAGGCAGGGCGGGGCAGCGGTAGCGACCTTGTGCGACGGTACACGGACGACGTCAGCAAGCGTTCGAGGCGTCGTCGGCGCGAGAAAAACCGCAGATTCCTGCGCAGGTTTCTCCGAGCGGGCGTGCTCATGGCGATCGTGACGTTCTTCGTCCTGCCTATGATGGTCGCAGGCGGATTCCTGTTGGGTCCAAAGGGCGTCGAGGGCTTGGTCGCTGCGCCGTTGCTCTTGTTTGTCTCGTACGCCGCGATCCTGTACTGGACGTTCAAGCGCCGCTCCGAGCTGCCGGTCACGCTCAGCGCATTGCCCAAGGCCAGTGAGATCGCCCAGCTGCCCGCGCAGACCGACGACTGGCTCGATCAGCAGCGCACGTTCCTGCCGTACGCGGCGCAAGCCAAGCTCGATAGCATCGGCGTTCGTTTAGACGAGCTGGCGCTGCAGGTGCAGAAGCTCGACGCCAATCAGCCAGTGGCGCTCGATCTGCGCCGGCTCTTGGGTGAAGACCTGCCCGAGCTCGTGAACGCTTACCGAAAGGTCCCTGCAGGTTTGCAGACCAAGCCACTGCACGATGGCCCGAGCCCCGAGCGCCGCCTGATCGAGGGGCTGGCGACTATCGACGAGCAGATCGGGCACATGCATGAGCGTTTGGCGGCTGAAGACCTGCACGCGCTCGCCACGCATCAGCGTTATCTCGATCTCAAATACAAGCGCGACGACGAGCTCAAATAGGAGAGCTGCGCCCGCGGAACGTGGCCTCGTAGCCACCGTCCCGCGAGCGCATACTATGGGTGTGTGCGTGCGCTTGAGTTACTTGACCTTGGCGAAGTCCGGGACGGGACTGCTGTCAGCGGAAGGGGCTAGCAGCATCATGTCCGTTGTTTGACCGAACATGATGCACATCTCCGCGGTAAACGCCTCGTTCGCGAACTTGAGGTTTCCGATCTCAGCCGGCATGGGCGCGTTTTCCTGCATGGCGCGCTCATCCGTGTATTCGATGTGACAGTTGAAGTGCAACTTCGAGCCGGGTTGGATGTTCAACACACCCGAGTACGCACCGTCCGACTTCGTCGCGGGCATAGCCTCTGGATTCTTGGTCAGACTGTCATAGCGATAGGTCGGTTCGTCGTACCAATCCATCGAGTCGTACACGACCGTCTCTTTGCCCGCAGAGTCGACGATCCAGACAGCAAACGTGGTCGTCCACACGTGACGATGACCGAACACCGTGACCAGTCGGAATGGACTGTTGATGTTCCACGAGTAGTGCAGATCCGTGACGTCGCCCGGCGCGACTTGCTGCAGCGTCGCGGTCTGACCGAACTCGAGGCCGAAGATATCTAACACCTCTTTGCGGGTGTCACTCTCCCACCACAAGTTCGTCCACATCTCTTTGAGGATCGTGTCGGAGGTGGCGTTGAAGTGATGCAGGTTGAACGTCACCGCAGGGTTCGCAGGGATGCGCATGAACAGACCTTCGTCTTCAGGCGGCTTCGCGATCGTCTTCGGGTTGTTCTCGTCTGGACGCTGCGCGCCCGGCACATTCTTGCCGGTGAACAAGCCCGGTGCGCCCGGAGCCCAAACCTCTGTTTGTCCACCCCCTGCACCAGCTGACACAATCATATGGTGCGAGCCTGGACGCATGCGCGCCGAGTTGCGGTAGTACATCTTCTCGGTCGTGTTCGGCGCGCTGGTGATGTAGTTGCGCTCTTCTTCTTCACCAGGCTCCATCGTCCACTCATCGGGGAGCATGGCTTCATAGCCGCTCATGTCGCCGGCAGAGATTTGGTCGAACCACTTGGTGCCTTGCGGATGCACGCCGTACTGCATGCCTAGCTCAGGCGGTGGAGGCAGGATGCAGAAGTGATCGCCGGGGAACTTCGTCTTGTACCAAGGCCACACGTCCGTGCAGCGCACGGAGTAAGGATTGTTGGTGGTGGGATGAAACGGCTCGCAAGTGTTAGGCAGCACGTCACCACCGGGGCTGTACTTGATGCCCTCGATGCTGAAGCCGCGGCAATTCTCGGGGATCACGCCCATCGACGGTGCGCCGCCTTTGGGATCCGCAGTCGTGCCGGGCGTCATCGCACCTGGCGCAGCGGGGGGAGTCGTGGCTGGCGTGGTCGCCGCTCCAGTCGCGCTGGTGCTCGGCGTCGCGCTGGTGCTCGGCGCGGCTGCGCCGCTCGGAGCTGCGGTTGTAGTTGGTGCGGTTACGGCGCCGCTACCAGCTGCAGCGGCGCTGCTGACTGGTGCGCTTGGGCTCGCAGTCGTAGTGGCTCCTTCCGGAGTCCAAGGTGAAGTTTCGGCGGTATCGGTCGTTTCCGATCCACCACAAGCGATCTGCAGCACTAGCGCAGACATCGCCCAAGTTGTTACACGGGCCATCTGATCCTCCTTGCGTGCGGCGAATGCCTGCACTCTCTCCTCGCATCGAGTAACACGGGCCCTCTTGCGTCCAGGTATCTGATGGAGCCAAAGTGAGTAACTCTGTTATTCTGTAACTAGGCAAATGCTTGCCCGTCTCCGCCCGCGGCTGAGTGTTGCGCTGCCGTTGCTAAGTGTTGCTGCGCGAGCGCGGCGCGTTGTTCGGCCGGAGAATCAGCGCATGCCTAAACCACACGCGCATGATCTCGGACTCGGTCACGACCTACACACGCTGCGAAAGCGCGAGCTTTCGCGACGATCCCTGCTGCGCTGGAGCGCGCTCTCCGGCCTCGGCCTGGTCACCTTGGCCGGCTGCCCGAAGGAGGCGCTCACGGTAGGTGATGGTGGTACGACTGACGCTGATGGCGGCGACGCTGACAGCTGCAGCGCGATCCCCGAGGAGACTGCCGGCCCGTATCCGGGCGACGGCTCGAACGGGGTGAACGCGCTCGTGCTCTCGGGCATCGTGCGCAGCGACATCCGCGCAAGCGTGGGCGACGCGAATGGCACTGCCGAGGGCGTGCCTCTGACCGTCACCCTGACGCTGGTCGACCCGAGCGATAGCTGCAGCCCGCTCGCGGGCTGTGCGGTTTATCTCTGGCACTGCGATCGCGACGGGAACTACTCGCTGTATTCGAGCGCGATCCAACAGGAGAACTACCTGCGCGGTGTGCAGGAAGCCGATGAAAACGGTCAGGTCAGCTTCCAGACCATCTTTCCTGGTTGCTACAGCGGGCGCTGGCCGCACATCCACTTCGAGGTCTACGAGAGCCTCGCAGCTGCAACGAGCGCGAGTGGCCTGCTAGCGACCTCGCAGCTGGCACTCCCAAAGGCCACGAGCGACCTCGTGTACGCAACCAGCGGCTACGAATCCAGCGTCTCGAACCTCGCGCGCATCACGCTGGACAGCGACAACGTGTTCCGAGACGGCGCCACCACACAGCTTGCCTCGATGAGCGGCAGCGTCAGCGCAGGCTACCAAGCACAGCTCACCGTCGGCGTTTCAGTGAAGTAATGCAGCTTCGATGCTGAAGGCTGCTTGAAGGAGCGCGTGGTCGCCGCCCGAGCGGGCGAACAGCATGATGCCGCAGGGCAGTGGGCCTGGGTCGGGTGCGGGCAGGCTGATCGCGCACAGGTCTAGGAAGTTCGCGATCGATGTGTTGCGGAGCAGCAGTCGGTTGTGTTTCGCGAAACCATCCGTGGTGGCGACTGCAGCTTGTGTAGGCGCGACGATCGGGGTCGTCGGGAGGATCAGCACGTCGTAGTCGTCGAAGACGCGGTCCGTCAGCGCGATGGCGCGTGCTCGTTCTTCCAGGTTTGCGCGATGAGCGTCGTCGCTGACGGCGGCGCCGCCCTGGATGCGTACGCGCACATTGGGATCGAGCGCATCCGCTGCGCTGTTCATGAGCGCGCGGTGAACGTCGTACGCTTCGCGTGGTGCGATGCCGCCGCGCTGTGCGACCGCGTCGATGTGCGTTTGGGCGCTCAACGTGACGTCGCTGAGCTGTGCGCCTTGCAAGCGCTTCAGGCTGTGCTCGAACGCGCGCGCGACTTGCTGGTCGAGCTCGTCGAGCACGACACCTTGAAGTACGCCCACGCGCAGGCTTGTGAGCGTCGATGGTGCCAACCGACTGGCCCTCTCAGCAGCGAGCACCGCATCGGCGAGCGCGCACTGCGCGACGGTACGTGCGATCGGACCAATCGAATCGAGCGACGGCGACAGCGCGTGCGCCCCAGCGGTCGGAATGCGTCGCTGCGTAGGTTTGAACCCGACCAAGCCGCACAACGCCGCGGGAATACGCGTCGATCCACCTGTGTCCGTGCCGATCGCGATCACGCCGATGCCATCCGCACACGCGACCGCGCCGCCCGAGGTCGACCCGCCCGGGATACGCGTGCGATCGACCGGATTGCCCGGGGTGCCGACGTGCGGATTCGCACCGACGCCCGAGAACGCGAGCTCGGTCATGTTGGTCTTTGCGACGATCACCGCGCCCGCAGCGCGCAAGCGTGCGACGACGGGCGCATCCGCCGCTGCTGGCTGCGAAGCACGCGCCAGCGCTGGCGAGCCTGCACGTGTGACTTCGCCCTGCACGTCGAACAGATCCTTGATCGTGATCACCACGCCATCGAGCGCTCCGAGCGAGCTGCCCGCCTGAGCGCGCGCATCTGCGGCAGCGGCGGCCGCGCGCGCTTGCTCGGTGTAGACAGTGAGACAGGACCGCTGACCCTCTCCGTGTGTATCAGCGATCAGTGCGAGGGTTTGTTCCGTGCGATCCCGAGAGCTTGAGGTCATGGCGTTTGCGTGTGAGCTGTCAGAGGTGGTGTCGGCTGCGGCCATTCGCGTATGCTCGGCCTATGGTCACTGCGGCGCAGTTTCGTAAGCTAGCCATGGCATTCCCCGAAGTGGAAGAGAAGTCGCACTTCGAGCAGCCGGACTTTCGCGTCCGAAACAAGATCTTTGCAGGGCTCTCGCGCGATCACGAACAGGCCAACCTGAAGCTCACGGCCGAGCTCCAGGCGATGGTGCTGTCAGCCGAGCCCGATGTGTTCGTGCCGGCGTCAGGCGCATGGGGACGCAGCGGCTGGACGCTGATCGTGCTGAAAAAAGCAGAGCTCCCAGGTTTGCGTGAGCTGCTCGCCGAGTCCTACCGCCTGGTTGCACCCAAAAGCTTACAGAAGTCGCATCCGAGGCTATCGGACGAAGCACCAGAGCCCAAGCCGGCCGCCAAGCCGAAGCGCAAGAAGAGCAGCGCTACGAAAAAGCGCAGCGCTCGCAAGCGGTAGCATCAGAACAACCGGTACGGCTTGGGGAGAGGAATCGCCTAAGACGCCAGGGAACGCCGAAGACGCCAAAGAGAAAAAGAAAGCTCCGCGGCGCTCGGCATACTGTGTGCGCGAGTCCGCGGAGCATTTCTCATTCTGCTGGCGTTCTTAGGCGCCCTGGCGGTTTAAAAAACCTCCCGCCTTTGGAGTTACGGAGCTTCGGCGCCGGTGCCTGGCATGATGCCGGCCTTGGCGACGCCTGACTTCACTTTGAGCTCGACGCCGATGTCGAGATACCGGTCGTCATCCGCCGTGTACGCGGGCCACTCGATCAGCCCATCCACGCTCGGGTTGCCGGTCTTCGCGAACTGCTTCCACAGCGCCATCGCGTGATTCGCGACGGTCTGGTCGTCTTCGCCGACCTTGGGATCATTGCTCGGCGTGCAGTTAGAGCGCTCGCCGAGATAGATGATCGTCGGCGCTGTAATGCCTTCGAGATGCCCGAACACGTACGGCAGCTCGAGACCGTGGAACGCATAACAACCTGGCTCGCGCCAACCCTCAGGCAGGTGACTGAAGTTATAGACGTAGGCCTTCGACGTCACGTTCGCCATGTTCGCCGCGAGGCTCGGGATCGAGCTGGTGAACTCGCCGACTTCGCCTTCGTTCGCGCCCACGATCAGTGGCACGTCGATCTGCTTGCCCTGCTCGAACACCTCGTTCACTGCCTCGGTCAACACCCAACCGTCGATCGACAAGTTGGCTGCGTACATCAGCTCCATCACAGCCGACGCTTCGAGGACGTCTTCCCAGCTGAGCTCGCGCAATTTCTTGACCGCGTCGTTGTCGTCAGCGATCTCGAGATGCTTGGCGACACGCACGCCCGCTGCTTCAGCGTTTTCGCGCGTGGTGGTCGCGCCGGGTGTCGAAGAGCGCGAGCCGCTCTCGATGATGGCGCGGTGAAACAAGCCTTTTGCGAGTGGGGAAGACATGCACGACAGCACCTTGCTGCCGCCACCCGACTCACCGAAGATCGTCACGTTGTCCTTGTCGCCGCCAAAGGCTGCAATGTTCTTCTGCACCCACTTGAGCGACTCGATCAAATCGAGCGTGCCGTAGTTACCCGACGACTCATGCTCGGACTCCTTCGCGAGCCCGGGGTGCGAGAAGTAGCCGAACGGTCCGAGCCGGCTGTTGACCGTGACGACGACCACGCCCTCCGCAGGCAGCGCCGTGTGCGCGTAGGTCGACGAGTTGCCGGTGCCCACACTGAGCCCGCCGCCATGGAAGAACACCATAACCGGCAGCTTCTCGTTCGCCCGGATCGCAGGCGTGAGCAGGTTCAAGTTCAAGCAGTCCTCGCTCATCGCGCCGGGGCTCGACAGCGTGGACTCGCCTTGCGGACAGCGGTTGCCGTACTCGGTGGCTTCCTTCACGCCGGTCCACGACTTCACAGGCTCCGGCGGCTTCCAGCGGTTCTCGCCAGCGGTGTCTTCCGCGTAGCGAACATTGCGGAAGAACAAGATCTGCTTGCCCTCGTGATCGACGACATCACCGCGCAGTGTGCCAGCAGCCGTCTTGATCTCGCCGGTCAGCTTGCCCTCCGGCGTTGCGGCGCTCTCTTGGCTATCGGAAGCTGTTCCACCGTCGCCCGACGCTGCTGCATCTTTGCTCGTCGAAGCGTCTGCTGCCGTAGCAGCGTCTGCTGCGGGCGATGGGTCGTCATCGTCTGTGCAAGCGCTGAAGCAAGCGAGCAGGCCGAGCGCTGCCAGAGCAGCGGTCTTTCGCGGTCGCTTGGATGTAAGGGCTGAACTCTGGGTACTCATTCTTGATCTAAGGCGCAGTTCCTGCACGAGGTATCCTCCATGGGATTGGGATCGGGGGCCGGCACAATTGTAAGAACAACACGATGGCGATGCGAACTGCTCACCGCTCACCTCTGTGCGCGCGCGACACCGGAGCACGCGCGCGTTGCAACACTGGCACTCATATGAGCACCAAGGGCTTCAAATCAAGCGCGCGAATGCTGCAACTTCACGTGCATCCACTCGCATGTTGCATCTGAGGGTGACGCCTCAGGAACATGTCGCAACTTGCACGTGATTCTTACGAGCTGACTTTAGATGTGGACCGTCTGCCATTCGCCGGTGCGGAAGCGCCGCATGAGCACGCCACCGAGCACCATCACGTAGGCAAGCTCACCGCCCCACGCGCCGAGCACACCGCCACCGAGCACGAACGCGCCCAAGTAGACAGCGGGCAAGCGCACGAACCAAGCGAGCGTCGCTTGCAAGAGCAACGGCCAGCGCGTGTCGCCTGCGCCATGCAGTGAGCCCGCAGCCACGATCCCGAGCGCGTCGACTACCTGGAAGAATGCGCCGAGACCGAGCAGCGGACGCGCCATACTCAGCACTGCGTCGTCGTCGGCGAACAAGCCGAGCAGCGTCTCGGGCGCTGTCAAGAAAAGTAGCGCCACGATGCCGGCGAGCCCGAGCGCGAGCACCACCGACGAGCGATAGCTGCGGCTCGCAGCGTCGAGGTCGCCTGCGCCCAAATACTGCCCGATCAGCGTTCCCGCCGCGGTGGAGATCGCGACTGCTTGCATAAACGACAAGGACAAGAGCTGGAGCATGGCTTGGCTCGCTGCCATGGCCGTGGTGCCCATGCGCGCGACCAGCGACGTGAACAGCGCGAACGTCGTCATGTCCAAGAGCCACTGCCCGCCGATCGGCACGCTCGTGCGCGCAAAACGCCGGATGGCTTCGCGTGAGGGCGCACGCGGCGCGGTGTTGTAGCGCTCGCGCAGGCTGCGCTTGAAGAACGCGATCAAGAGCACGCCTGCGATCACGTAGCTGCCGAGGCTCTGTGCAAAGCCCGCACCGGCAATGCCGAGCTGCGGAAAGCCAGCGTGCCCAAAGATCAACACATAGGCGGCGAGGAAGTTGACTGAGACGCCGATGACCGCAGCTAACAGCGGCGTACGGCTGTCGCCGATGCCGCGAAAGAATGCGTACAATGCAAACTCGAACACGAGTGCAGGCGCGCCGGGCAAGCGCGCCCAGCCGTACGCCACCGAGTCATCGAGCAGCTCCGAGCCGGGGCCGCCGATGGCTGCGAAAAGGTACGGCAAGAACAACGCGATCATCACGCTCCACAGCGTGATCGCGGGCAAAGTCAGCCACAGCGCTTGCCACACCCATGGTCCGCACTTATGCCGTTCGTCAGCGCCCGAGTGACGTGACACAAACGTTTGCACACCGCTCGCGATGCCTGCAAATGGCACGAGCAGCGTCCAGATCCACGTGCCCGAAAAGCCCACGGCGCCGAGCGCTGTGGTGCCGAGCTTGCCGATCATCGCGGTGTCGACGACGTGCATGATGCACTCGGCCAACGTCTGCAGCACGATTGGATAAGCGAGCTTCGCGACCTCGCTGATCGTGCCTTTTTCAGTGTTTTGAAGGGGGAGTGCGGAATCTGAGCGGGCGGGTACTGCAACGAACGACATGAAGAGCTCCAGAGCTCAGCACTCAGCACGAACACGCGGCGTGTGCCGCGCTGTCGTGCTCAGCGCTGAAGAAATGCAATCGGTGAGCAGCGCCGAAGCGCTAGCGGAAGAAATGCTGTGCGCGCGCAAAAACGCGCCCAATACTGGGCGGTTTCTGTTCTCGGGTCGGGCCGAGTCGGCGGCGCATGGACAGCATGATTGCGCCGCGGAATGTATCGACCGAGCCGGCGCATGCAAGCGAAACCTCCCGCTGCGAGTGAGCCTAACTCCTCGGGTTTCCGACTTTGCCGACTACGAAGCCGATATCACTGGAAAGCTCGAAACGCCTCACAGTGACACTACAAGTTGTGCATGTATCGACCACAAGAGATCCCAATTTGCGGCAGCCACATCCGATCCATCTTGTCCTCGATCGGGCTTGGTCTTGAAGAAGAAAAAGGTCGCGCCGCCAACGGCTGCACTCGGCACGAACATGATCGTGGGCATGCCGCGATAGATCGGCAGCGCGTAGCTGAGGTGGGCGTTGCCGACGACATAGCCCATCCACCAGTCTTCAGGTGCGAGCGAATTCAGCGATAATCCCGGCGTCAGCCGCACTTCGCCCAGGCCAAGCTGCGCATCCACGTTGAACGACAGCTTGTCGGCACCGCGATTGAAGTCGACACCGAGCTGCAACCCCGCACCGCGAAAGCGCCCGTCGAACAGATAGCCTTCGAGCGCATTGCCGTTCACGTTCACCTGATAAGGCTTGCGATACTGCAGAAAGCCGACGCCAAAGGTGAGTGGCGGCAGCTTGGGAGCGCGCGGATCGCGACTCGGATCGCGCCCTTGATCGAAGCGAACACCCGCGACGAAGGTCTCGAAGCCCGAGCTGATCTGCAGCGTGTCGCGCGAGCGCTCGCAGGCCGAAAGGTTGTTCGCGACTTCATCCGTCACCACGCATACCGAACGGCGCGGTCGCGCTTCGGTATGAAAAGCGCGGCTTTCGTAGCGCAGAATCGGCTCCCATACCTTGAACCACGGGAAGCCGAGCACACCGAGCACCCAGGCTGCTTTCGGGATGTACGAGCCGACTTGCGCGGCGACCGCTGCTTCTTCGGTGCGTGGACCCGCGAGCCCGTTGGACTCGTAGTAGCCGCGGTGGAGGGTGACGAGCTTGAAGAACTTGGCGCGAACGTCGATCGTCCACACGTAGTAGGTCCCCACGGAGACTTTTACGTGGGAGTACTGCTGGGGGAGCCAACCGCGGTAGCCACCACCGACTGTTACATCGAGCTGGACGTAGTCGGGGAAGACACGTTGTGGCAGGGGAGGGGATTGTGGACCGGGCTCGGGCTCGGGCTCGGCTGGGATTTGCAGATTGGGTTGTGCTGGCTTCGGCTTGCGTTTCCGCGGGCGTGCAGCTGATGGCTTCGGCTTGTTCTTTGGTTTGTCTTCGAGCTCTTGTTGCAGGTGCTTCCGGACGAGCTTGCGAATGTCTTCTTCTTTGGCTTCTTCGGCGCGCGCGGTTCCGGTGCAGAGCGTGCTCACTGCAACAACGCATAAAACTCGCAGGCTGAGCACGCAGAAGCGATGCGTCAAAGCATGCGCATGCGGTTGCCTGTCGATATCGTTGATCACCGTCGCTCCGGGCTGCGACGTACGAGCCCGCATGTCGCCCGCGTACGTGCGTCCTACGCTTAGGTTATAAAGCCTCTAGCCAGATGGCGAGAAACCTGTGGCCGTCACGACAGCCCAATCTCCGACAGTGGCCGAACAGGCCAGAACGCTGTATAGCGATACCACCTATGCTGTTGAGCGAGTCCTCAGTTGCGACTGAATTCGGGATCGAGGTCGTCTATCGCTTCGGCGCTTTCGAGCTTAAAGTAGAGCCGCTCGAGCTTCGCTGCGACGCCGAGCTCATGCAGGTCGATCTGTTGGTGCTGCGCTTGCTCGCGTGCCTCGTTCGGCAAGCCGGTCAGCTCGTGACCAAAGACGAGCTGGTCGCAGCAGTGTGGGAGCGGCGTGCGGTCGCAGACAACGCGATCACCGTTGCGATGGCGCGTTTGCGCAAGACGCTCGGCCAGTCAGCCTCGCAAACCGACTTGATCTCCACGGTGTACGGGCGCGGCTATCGCTTTGCCGCTGCGGTGACCGAAGAACGTCGCAACATTCGCCGCTCGGAAGTGCAAGCGAAGCTGGTGCACCCGCTCCCGCCGACGCCATTTGTCGGCCGCGAGTCTGTGCTGGGCGCACTCGATCTCGCGCTCGCTGATTCGTTGGGCCGGCACGGTCGCGCATGTTTGTTGATGGGCGAGCCCGGTATCGGCAAGACCCGTGCGGTCGAGATGTTCGAAGCGCGCGCCGGAACCAAGGGCGCACACGTAGTGTGGGGTTACTGTCGCGAGGGCGGAGACACGCCACCACTCGCGCCTGTGCTGCGCGCGTTTCGTGAGCTGATCAATGATCCCGACCTGGGCTTGGTGCTCGGCGACATGCACGAAGTGCTGGCGCTGTTCGCCGATCAGCGCTCGGCGCGACCGGCAAGCGAGGCGGACGCCCGCTTTTGCGCCCTGAACGGTCCGAGCCGGTACGAAGGCTACGACGTGCTGATCCGCGGCTTGAAAGCTGCGGCTGCCGAAGTTCCGCTCGTGCTGGTGTTCGATGATTTGCATCGCGCGGACGCTGCGACCTTGGACTTTCTAGGTTTGCTGCTCGACGAGATCGCGCGCTCGCGCATCATGCTGGTCGCGACCTTGCGCTTGAACGAGGCGCCTGTGCAGGACCAGCTGCCGCGCATCCTGGGTCATCGCAACTGCGAGCGCATCAAGCTCGATCGTTTGTCGCAGCAGGATGTCGAGAGCTACGTCGCAGCTGTGCTCGACGATCCACAGAATCAGCTCGGCGCGGCCGTGTTCGCGAAGAGCGAAGGCAACCCGTTCTTCATGGTCGAGTTGTCGCGTCAGCTCTGCCACACCGAGCGCCCCGACCGCGACATGCTTACGGTTCAAGAGGTCGCGCTCGATCTGATCAGGCCGCGCTTGTCGCAGCTCGATGCAACTGCGCGTGGCCTGCTGTCAGCAGCGGCGGTGATCGGCCGCAGCTTCGAGCTGCCGCTCTTGCAGCGCATCTGCGAGAACGAACCCGCTGCGATCGCGACGCTGCTCGACGCCGCTATCGAAGCTGAAGTCGTCGTGGCTGCTCCAGATTCTACGACTGCGTTTGCGTTTGGCCACGACCTGCTGCGCGGCGCGCTCTACGACGCATTGCCCGGTGCAGAGCGGCGGCGCTGGCACATCCGGATCGCGGAGGCGCTCGAGCGCAGCGTTCACGAAGGCGCGCATGTGCCGCCGAGCGAGCTGGCTTATCACCTGTACGCCGCGTTGCCCGAGAGCAACCTTCGTAAGACGGTGCACTATTGCCGCGAAGCCGCGGCGGCCGCAGCGGTGTACGGCAACCCGGACGTCGTGCGCTACCTGCGTCAGGCGCTCGAAGCGCTCTCGCTGATGGACAATCCCAGCCCGCGCTTGCGCATGGAGCTGATGCTCAAGAGCCTCGTATACGCGCGTGGCTGCGCGCACACGGTCTACGCGGCGCTGCTCGATCGCGTGCTCAAGCTGGCGCAAGAGCAAGCGGATCCGTGGACGCTGATCCGCGCGGCTTACATGTTGAACGCGCACCCGGGCTTTCAAGCATTGCCGGGCATGCACACGATCCTGACGCGCGCGCTGTCCATGCTGGATGCGTCAGCGTACGAGCCGCGTGCGCTCGGCCTCGCCGCTCTCGGCTGCTGCGCGCCTGTCTGCTACGACCGCGCGCAAGCCCAACAGGCGGTGACTGAGGCGACCAACCTCGCGCGCGCAGCGAAGTCGACGTTGGCGCTCTCTGGAGCGCTGCTGTGCCGCTTGTACGTGGAAGGCGGTCTAACCTACGCGGACCAATGCGCGGAGCTGTACGACGAGCTGACCGGCATGGCGCGCGAACATCCCGAGATGCTCGCGGTGGTACCCGCGGAGCTCGCGCTGCATCGCTCGGTGACCGCGCTGCAACGCGGCGACGTCACGGCACAGGCCGCCGCGCTCGCGGATCTCGAGGCCTGCGCGCGCCAGCTCAAGCATATCGAGCTCACCTGGCACTCCGAGCGCTGGCGTACGCTACGCAGCATCAACACCGCTGCGAACCAGCAGGCGATCGAAGCGCTGCAGCGCTTGCACAAGCGTGCACGTCGTCAGGGCATCGTCGGCCATGAGACTTTCTGCGCGTTCGACGAACAAGTGGTGCTGGCCGTGTTTGGCCGCGCGCCGAGCGTCGACGAGCGGACGCGCGAAGCTTTGACGCCGGAGTCGCACGACTCGCCGAGCATCTGGGCGCTCAAGATCCGCGCGCTCGCTACCGCGGGTCTGACACAAGCTGCGCGCGCCGCGCTGCAGATGCACAGCGCGCACCTCAGCACGTTGCCCTGCGATCGCGACCACCTCGGCACGCTCGGCCACCTGGCGCGCGCGGCCGTGCTGCTCGAAGCACGCGACGTCGCAGCCACGATGTACGAAGTTCTGCTGCCGTGGGCTGAGTCCTTCGCGGGTCATGTCTCCTACTTCAGCGAAGGCCCCGTCTCGCAGTTGCTCGGCATGCTCGCCGTGCTGCTGGGCCAACCGGCCCAAGCCAAACTCCACTTCGAACGCGCCCTCGTGCTCGCGCAGCGCGCAGAGCTCGGTTTGCGCGCTGCCGAGATCAGGCTCCAGCTCGCGCGCTGTCTACTCCAAGAAGGCGCGCCTCAATCCTCGCGCGCGCACACACTCGTCAGCAAAGCCTACGCAAAAGCCGAGCAGCTCGGCGCCCGCGGCCTGACCCGCGATGCTGCTAGTCTTTTGCAACGACTCAGCCGCTAGTAGCTGCAATCAGTTGCAGAGTTATCGGCTACGCGCGTCAACCAGGGCGACCAGGTTGCCGTTGTCGATGCCGTCAAAGTTCGCGACGATGACTATGAGAACGTCGACGGGCGGACAGGCACAAACCGAAAACCCGCCGAAGCGAAGCTCCGGCGGGTTTGATTTGTCCTGTCAGCTGGTGGTGGTCACCAGTTCTTGACTTGCGACTTGTAGATGCCCATCTGGAACTTGCCGGTGGGCTCGACGAACTCCTTCTTCCACTGCTCTTCTTGGCCCGCGAGGTGCCAGAGCATCCAAGCGATGACCGCCTCCCAGCCCAAGCGGCCGGAGGTGAGGTGCGATGAGCCTTGGATCTGCGTGTAGAAGGTGGGGACCGTCGACGTCATGAAGTCACCGTCGCACTGCGCGACTGCGGTGTCCGCGCTGCTGTTTGGACCACAAAGGAACATCGTGTCCTTGCTCAGGTTCTTCGGACCTTGGTGGTCAAACGAACCGCCTGAGATGTGGATGGTCGTGGTGACACGATCGTCGGGCATGAAGTCGAAGGTTGTGACCGAGCCCATCGAGTGACCCGACGCGCACACCTTGGTGATATCGAGCTTCTGGTGGAGCGGACTGTCGGCCACATCGTTCTGCGCGATCAACCAATCGAGGCCGGCTTTCATTGCCGCGCCATCGCCAGTGGATTGCGGAAGCACGTAGATGACGAAGCCGTAGGAACCATAACGGTCCCAGTGCATGCCCATCGACTCGTACGTATCCGGGGTTGTTCCGCCGCCGGGACCGAACACGAACAGCGGGTGCTTGATGCCGTCTTTGCCGATCTCTTTGGGATAGATCAGCCAGCCACCTGGTGGCGTGTTCTTGACCTTCTCGACGCCGCCGGTGAAGGGGCCTGGACCATCGGTGGTGGTGACAACGGGCAGAAGCGGAGGCATACCCACCGCTCCCGTGGCAGCTGTCGCGGGAGCCGCACCACCGGCTGCACCGCCTGTCGCGGGCGCCGCAGAGCCTGCTGCTGCCGCCGGCGTAGCGTCGGGGCTCGCGTCAGCGCCGCTGCCTGCCGTAGCCGTGGGGGTGGTCCCAGCGGGCTTCGCAGTGCTCGTCGGGGCTGCTGCGCCTGCGGCGCTCGGCGTACTGGGCTTAGCTTGGGAAGCCGGCGTCATCGAGCTCGGCGTGGCAGCAGCGCTGCCTGCAGCGCCGGTCGAGCTGGTGGGAGAGGTCGTCGCGGTCGCCGCCCCTGGGCTCGCGCCCGCGTTGTTGTCCAGGGTCGCGGAACCTCCGCCGCAGCCAGTGACGACGATCAGTCCGGCGATGCTTCGCAGCACTTGCGAAAAACTCTTCATTGTTTACAGCCTCCGGCCGCCTTCGGCGGCACTGGCAAAAGCCGCAAACCCGCGGCCCCACGCACCGTGGGTGCACGAGCCTCTAAGGTCGTGACAGGATCGCTACCTAACTATTTCGATTTTGGACGCAGCTCGAGAGTGCCGCTCGGCTTGCGCACGCCGCGTGGCGGAATCTGCAACAGCTGGGATTCTGAGCCAATTTCTCGCTGAAAAGTCGATACACATAATCAGCAAGACAGATGCTGAGCGCCGGGCCGCGCCCAGCCATTCGTCATCGTTTTGCGGACAAAACAATTGTCTTGGTGCGTGCTGCTTGCCGCTGAGGGCGGCGGACGCAGAGTTGTAAGAGCCGACCGTTAGTTTTGTTAGATGCCCGCAGTGGGCGTGTTCGTGGAGCATCCGCTATCTCGGAGCGCCAACGACTACACAATCGTTACGAGAACATGCCGCAGGGCTCGTTCGCGCCGAAAGCGGATTGCGGCGCTCCGTAGGCCGCGTTATCCAAGTCGTCAATCAGGTCGTCATGCACAGCGCGGTCGCGCAGCGCATGAACGGTATGGGCCTGTGCACGACGCTCAGAACGTCCACGCAACATGACACGGAGCTTCAAGTGATCTCTCACGGCAACCGACTTTCCAACCAGGCGTTGCACGGGGCCTTTGCCCTCACGCTGATCATCGCGAGCGGCTGTGGCGGTGGCGACGCCCCTGGCGTCGGAACCAGCAACGTTCCGCAAGGCACACAAGCTGGCAGCGCTGCCGCGGCGGGAAGCAGCAGTCCGGCCACAGCCGCAGGTGCCAAGGCACCGGCGACGACAACCGGTACTGCGGGCAAAACCAGTGCAGCTCCCGGCGGCCCCGGGCCTACTGCGAACGCGGCCGGGACGCCGAGCACTGCAGCTGCTGGCGGCAACGGAGCAACGCCTACCGCTGGCAGTACAAGCGCACCATCGGCAGGTGCTTCGGCCAGTGCAGGCACCTCGGGAGCCGCCGGCGGATCGGCGAGCGCTGCAGGGACGGGCGCGACGGATCCCGGAGCTTCGGCAGCCGGCAAGCTGCCCAAGGTCACGATGGTGGAAGGCGCGGGTCTCGAAGAGGCGGTGCGCGGGCCCTGGGGACCGGCAGTCAAGGTGAAGGACATCCCGCCAGGTGGCTGGATGGTTTATCCAGAAGACATCGGCAAGGACGGCGTCAAGCACCCGATCTTTATCTTCGGTCCGGGCGGCGGGACCAATCCGCCGTACTACGACATGAACGGGATGCACTGGGACCACTACGCTTCGTATGGCTTCGTGATCTTCATCGCCGCGCAGTCGAGCTTCAGCAGCACGCAAGCTTTGGACGACGGTTTGACTTGGGTGCTCGCGCAAAACGACGTGGCTGACAGTCCGCTGTACCAGAAGCTCGACACGACGAAGGTCGGTGGCGCTGGCCACTCTCAGGGCTCGGTGATGCTGTTCAACTTCATGCCTGACGAGCGCATGACCACGACGATCCACATCTCTGGTGGATCTTCGGGCGGCGCTGGGCCGAAGAACTTGAAGTCAGACACAATGTTCTTGTGCGGGCCATCGTCGGATGTCGCGCATGCGCAGTGCGAGACGGACTTCGACGCGACGACGGTGCCGACGTTCTACGCGAACATTCTCGAGTCGAGCCACACGACCTCGGGTCGCTACGGCTGGGGTGCGATCGTTGCGTGGCTTCTGTGGCATCTCGCTGACCACGAGGAATGGAAGAAGGAGTTCCTCGAGCCCGACGGTCAGTTCCAAACAGGTCGCTACACGTCGCAGATCAAGAATTGGTAACGGTCGTCTATGTAACCGTGGACGACCGTCGACGTCCACGGCATTAAACAAGAACGCGCCGCCTCTGTAGAGGAGCGGCGCGTTTTTGCGTGGGGGGATGGGGCCCTTACTGTTCGGTCATCTTCATTTGGTTGGTTAGCTCGATGACTGCTGCTTGGTCGAGCTTGTCGGCGTGTTGGCCCGGGCCGAGTATGTAGGCGTGGTACCAGCCTTTGTCGCAGTTGGGGAAGTTCCAGATGCGGGGGCCAGTGCCCAAGGGCATCGGGCCCATCTTCGCGTCGCAGCCGTGCTGCGTCGCAAAGCCCGCGATGTTTGCTTGGTCCACCAACATTTCCTGGCCGGCCGCCGGGATCATCATGTTCATGCCCTTTTCGAGCTCCTGCTGGATGACCACGCAGGACAGTCGATCGGAGCAACGCGGGCAACCTCCGCCGACGACCATGAACACGCCGTCTAAGCGATCTTGGAGCATCGGGTCGCACGCGAACGTAGAGAGGTAGAACGCGCCCCAGCTGCCGCCGTGGGCCCACATGCTGCGGATGTCGAACTTCTCTTGGAACGTGGTGTAGGTCCAGTCGATGACTTCGTAGAGGTGCGGAAGATCCACGCCTCCATCGCCGTTGCCCCACTGCGTGCCTTTCGCTTTGGGTGCGACGACAACGAGGTTGTGCGAGTCGACGAGCTCGTGCACCGAGAAGGTGCCCAAGGTGAACGGCAGTTTTTGTTCTTCCTGCACGGTGCCGTGGATGAACAAGAAGAACGTCACGGGAGCGCCTTCGTGCTTACAGGGATAAGCCGCGAACACGTCGCGGCCACCGATCGATACGGTGGGCAGCGGTGCGCCGAAGCTCACGCGCGGTGCGCCGCAGGTGATGCCGGGGATCGATACCATCGGCTTCGAAGGATCGCCGTCCATCGGGCCGGCTGGTGTGGCCGGACGATTGGGCGTCGCGGGCGCGCCCATCATCGCCGGAGCTCCGCCCATGGCACCTGGTGCGCCCATCATCGCGGGCGTGCCCATCGTCATGGGAGCGCCGCCAGGAGCAGCCATGTTGCTGCCAGGAGCTGCGCCACCGCTCGGTGTCGATGAAGGGGTCGTGCTCGTGGGTGTTGTAGTGGGCGTCGTGGGAGCAGTGGGCGTAGTGGGTCTGCTCACTGTGCTCGCTGAAGCGTTCGAGCCCGCTGTTGCCTGTGGGGCGGTGGAGCTCGACGGCGTCATCGTCATGGTGCCCGGCTGCGCGGACTCAGGATCGCTTCCGCACGCCGCTGCGGCTATACAGAACAGCGCCGCCCAATGCGCACTTGGCGCTCTGCTTCGGGCCCGGCCGCCCAAGCTTTGGGGTGTTAGGTCTCGCATCGCACACACCTCCGCGCGCATGAATAAGGTGATGACGCGCTCGGATGCGATATCGGCAGAATCGTGGTGGATCCTGTCTTAAATCCAACAGAGTACACGGCCGGACCGGGGCATTACTGGTCGGATACGCATAGCCAGTAGCCGATCGCGGAACGACAGTTCTGTTAGTTAGAAGTGTAGATCTTTATTATGTGCGGCGCACGCGTTTGCTAGCGGATCCGCGTGCCCAACTGCAGATGGGACACTGTTTGTGCTCGTGACGTAGCGCAGGACAATGCTCACGTCCGAAGTAGATGATCTGTAAGTGAAGTGCGTTCCAGTATTGGGGCGCAAACAGTTGTTTGAGATCGGCTTCGGTGCGCGTGACGTTTTTTCCGTCGGATAAACCCCAACGTTCCGCGAGGCGGTGAATGTGGGTATCGACGGGAAAAGTCGGGATGCCAAACGCCTGACTGAGCACGACGCTCGCGGTCTTGTGCCCGACACCGGGCAGCGCTTCGAGCAGCGCCATGTCGCGCGGCACGACATCGTTGTGACGTTCGCCGAGCAGCACAGAGAGCGCTGCCAAGTTGCGTGCTTTGGTCGGTGCGAGCCCGCAGGTTCTGATCAACGCCAAGATCTCGGATGCGGCAAGTGCGCGCATCGCGCTCGGTGTAGGCGCGCGCGCGAACAACGCAGGCGTCACCAGATTCACGCGCGCATCCGTAGTCTGTGCTGAGAGCATGACTGCAACGAGCAGCGTAAATGGATCGCTGTGCTCGAGCGGAATGGGCGGCGCCGGATAGAGCTCTTGAAGTTGCACGCGGATGCGCTCGGCTTTTTCTGCTTTCTTCATCGGCGCTTCGCTCTCTAGCAGAAAAAACCGATCCAGTGCCTTGACCCTGACGTTGCGTCAGCCCGTAGGCTGATTTTCATGAAACCGGGTCACTACCAAGTGAAGGAAGTCGCGGAGCTGAGCGGCGTCTCGGTGCGGACGTTGCATCACTATGACCGCATCGGTTTGCTCGTGCCTTCCGGGCGATCGAGCGCGGGTTATCGACTGTACAGCGAGGAAGACTTGCTGCGCTTGCAGCAGGTGCTCGTGCAGCGCGAGCTGGGGTTGAGCCTCGAGGCGATCCGTAAGCTCTTAGACGATCCCGCGTTCGATCATCGCGCTGCGTTGCATGAGCAACGACGCCTGTTGCTCGAGCGGGCACAGCAAACAGATCAGATGATCCGCGCGCTCGATCGCGCGCTGTCGCTCTTGGACAAAGACTCACCCACAGAAGGAGAGGACACGATGAGTACCATGCAGGACCTGTTCGATGGCTTCGATCCCAAGGCCTACGAGCAAGAGGCGAAGCAGCGCTGGGGCCACACCGATGCTTACAAAGAATCGCAGCGCCGCGCGAAGGGCTACAGCAAGCAAGATTGGGAGCGCTTCCGCGCAGAAAACAGCGCCATTTCGGATGAGCTCGTCCGCGCGATGAACGCAGGCAAGCAGTCAGACGAGCCTGAGGTGATGGATCTGGCTGAGCAAGCCCGGCTGCTCATCGATCGCTGGTTTTATCCTTGCAGCCATGAGATGCACACGCGCCTCGCCGACATGTACGAGGCGGATCCGCGTTTTGCAGAGAACATCGACAAGGCCGGCGCGGGGTTGACGCCGTTTCTGAGCGCGGCGATCCGTGCGAACGCTGCCCGATCTAACAGTTAGTGCCCCGGTCGCCCCCCGCCTGAGCGAGGGCGGGCGCCAAAAACACCGCGAGCTTCAAAAATTCTCCCGGGTGCGTCGATCCAGGCCAGGCTGGCTCGTCGCTCTGTCAGGAGGCCGGTGGCGCTCACCCGCGCGGCGGTCAAGCCCCCGAAACCCAGGAGAATTTTTCGATGCGCGTCATGGTTATCATCAAGGCGACTCAGGACAGCGAAAACGGTGTGCTTCCGAGCCAGGAGCTGCTCGTCGAGATGGGCAAGTACAACGAGGAGCTGGTCAAGGCTGGCATCATGCTCGATGGCGAGGGTCTCAAGCCGAGCAAGTTCGCGAAGCGCATCGAGTTCCAGGGCGACAAGACCAAGGTCGTCGACGGGCCGTTCGCGGAAACCAAGGAGCTCGTGGCTGGGTTCTGGATGTGGCAGGTGAAGTCGATCGAGGAGGCCGTGGCCTGGGCCCGCCGCATCCCCAACCCGGATGGCGTGCATTCGACCGTCGAGCTGCGTCCGGCTGCGGAGGCCGAAGATTTCGGCGACAACTTCACGCCCGAGCTGCGGGCGCAGGAAGACCGCCTGCGCGCTGAGCTCGAAATGCAGCGCAAGTAGCAATCTCGGCTGCACAGCTTGGATGGTGTTGTATGAAGGACCTCGGGGTCCTGATGACAACACCGCAGGCGGCAGCATGACCGAGGGCGTGCAACGAGCGATCGAAGCCGTATGGCGCATCGAGTCCGCCCGCTTGATCGGCGGGCTCGTGCGGATGGTGCGCGACTTGTCGCTGGCCGAAGATCTCGCGCAAGAGGCTTTGATCTCGGCGCTCTCCAGCTGGCCCGAGTCGGGCATTCCAGACAATCCCGGCGCGTGGTTGATGGCGACTGCCAAGAACCGCGCGCTCGACGGCATGCGCAGGCAGCGCATGCAAGAGCGCCGTCACGACGAGCTCGGGCGCGAGCAGCCGAACGAGCATACGTTTGATGTGGTCGCGAAGCTCGACGAAGACGTGGGCGACGACGTGCTGCGTTTGATCTTGATCTCGTGCCATCCGGTGCTCTCGCGAGAAGCGCGCGTTGCGCTGACGCTGCGGCTGCTCGGTGGCCTGTCGACCGAGGAGATCGCGCGCGCGTTTTTGATCAGCGAGCCGACTGTGCAGCAGCGGATCGTGCGCGCGAAGCGCACGATCGCCGACGCGAATGTGCCGTTCGAGGTGCCGCACGGCGAAGATCTGTTGCAGCGCGTGGATTCGGTGTTGGAGGTGATCTATCTGATCTTCAACGAAGGCTACAGCGCGACGCGCGGTGAAGATTGGGTGCGCCCGGAGCTCTGCCAGGATGCGATGCGCTTGGGTCGCGTGGTCGCGGAGCGTGTGCCGCAGTCCGCGGAAGCGCAGGGGCTGATCGCTTTGATGGAGCTGCAAGCGTCGCGGTTTCGCGCACGCGTTGATGCGGATGGTCAGCCTGTGCTCTTGGCGCAGCAGGATCGTTCGCGCTGGGATCGCCTGCTGATTCGGCGCGGGCTCGGCGCGTTGCGTCGTGCGGAGCAGCTCTCCGGGCCGCTGGGACCGTATGCGTTGCAAGCCGCGATCGCCGCATGTCACGCAAGTGCGCGCTCGGCAGACGAGACGGATTGGACGCGCATCGTCGAGTTGTATGGCGAGCTTGTGGAGCTGACGGGCTCGCCAGTGGTCGAGCTCAATCGCGCGGTCGCTGTGAGCATGGCGTTTGGGCCAGAGGCTGCGTTGCCGCTGGTGGATGCGCTGCACGAGAGCGGTGAGCTCGAGCGCTATCACTTGTTGCCGGGTGTGCGCGGAGAGTTGCTGTCGCGGCTCGGTCGGTTTGCGGAGGCGCAGGCAGAGTATCAGCGCGCGCTGGAAATGACCGCGAACGTGCGCGAGCGTGCGGTGCTGGCGGAGCGCATCAAGGCTTGCGTTGAGCAGCAGGCGTGAGATTCGGCGAGCTACTGCAGCTCGACCTCGCCCATGTTGTCGGCGGTCGGGGCGTGTACGAGACCCAGATCGTCTTCGCGCATGCTTCCGGTGCATCAGCGCTGGTTGCTCTAGCGCGCTCTGCGTGACGCCTCTGCTCGGTGCAGGCAGCGTGAACGAGAGCTCTTCGCGCCAAGGTGCTGCTGCCATCGTAGCGGTAATCGCCGACGTGCAACGCTTGGCCAGCTACTGGATGTCCATGTGGAGCGGGTTGCGTTCGGGTTTCGGATCAGCCTCTGATGGCTGCGGGGTTTGGTCGAACTCGTCGAGCGTTGGAGTAGGGCGTGCTGGGCTTGTGGGCTTTGGCTTGGGCGGCTCGACGGGCTTTGTGGGCTCGGATGGCTTTACGGGCGCTGCGATCTTGAGCTCGGGGCTCTTCGCAGGCGCACCGGATTGCGCTGGCTGCGCCTGCACTGGGCGCTTCGGCTCAGGTGCTTTTGCCACAGGGGTCGGCTGCAACGTGTCCGTGGCTACCGGCTCCATGCCGTTGGGTCGACCGCTGTCCACGGCTGCATCGTGCTGCGGAAACGGGCTCTGCGGCAGCGTATCGGGAGCGACTACGCTCGGCAGCTCACGCGGGCGCACGAGCGCGCTGGACTCATCGCTCGCGCTTTGATCCTGCAGCAACACAGCGAAGCCAACAGCTGCAGCCAGCAAGCTCGCGACTGTCGCTGCGGTGACCAACGTGCGATCGCGCGAGCCGCTGCGGGTCGTGCTGTGCGGCACCACCGTCGAGATCGGGCGCATGGTTGAAGGCGCAGCGATCTGCGGCAACGTCGCAGCTGTGAGCGGCGTAGGATCGAGCGCCTGCAAGCTCGCGATCAGCGCGTGCAAGGTCTGGTAACGCTGTTCGGGCTCGCGCGCCATCGCGCGCGCCACCACTTGCTCCACGCCGACAGGAAGATCCGGGACGAGATCGCGCAGTGAGCGCAGCGTTCCCACGCTGATCTCGACGACGAGATCGCCGAAGTTATCCGCCGCAAACGGCAGCTCACCGGCGAGCGTTTGGTACAAGAGCACGCCAAAACCGTAGATGTCGGTGCGCCGATCCACAGGCCGCGCGCGCAGTTGTTCGGGCGCGAGATAGTGCGGCGTGCCGATCAACATGCCGGTCTTGGTCACGAACGTGCTCATGTCCGTGCTCGCGGTGACCCGCTTCGAGATGCCGAAGTCGAGCACCTTCGAGAGCGCCGGCCGATCCGCTGTCGCGTCGCACAAGAAGATGTTCGCGGGCTTGATGTCGCGGTGAATGATCCCCGCGTCGTGCGCGCGTTGCATCGCGTGCATGCATGGGATCAGCCACGTCGTCGCCTCGGAGAACGACAGTCGTCCCACACGCTCCAAGCGCGCCGCGAGCGACTCGCCCTCGAGCCACTCCATGACCATGTAGAACGAGCCATCGCTCTCACCGAGGTCGTAAACCTGCACCATGTTCGGGTGATGAAACTCACCGGCTAGACGCGCCTCGCGCACGAAGCGCTGTGTCGTGTCCGAGAGCGATCCGCCTGCGACCTCACCGGCCAGCCACTTGATCGCGACACGCTTGTGCGTGATCAGATGCGTCGCGCCGAATACGACACCCATGCCGCCGCTGCCCAGAATGCACTCCAGCCGATACTTCTCGCCGAACGTGTCGCCGGGCTTGGGCAAGCGAGCGTGATCGATGGGCAGGGACATTGCGAGCTGAGCGGCCGACGGATGTGGAGAAGCCTTTGTAGCACCGATAGGCAGCAGCGCGGAGCCATCCATGTGGGTGCGCCGCCGCAGTCAGCCGGTCCAAATTTAACAAGCAAGAACGGCTTGCCGCGATGTCGCGTGTCTATGAGACTGTAGCCCGCGAGCGCGCCGCTCACCGCGGCGAGCACGCTTGGAACGTGTGCTGCGGGGCCACGCGACCGGCGGTCAACCGCCTGTGTCGCCGGCACCTTCCTGTGAAGTGTTTACTTGCGCTTTGGCCTTAGATCGGTAAGTCGGGGACTGTGGAAAACGCTTGCTTGAAGCGCAAAACGCGCGCGCCTGAGCCGCGGAAGAACCGCGCAGGTATCATCGCTGGCGTCAGCTTGTTTGCTGCTGCCGCCGTCAGCTTCGCCACTGGTTGCGAGCAGGCGGAAGGCCCACGTGGTCAGCTGGTCATCGCGTTCCAGACCGACATGGCGTTGCCGACGCAGATCGACAATGTGCGCGTGCAGCTGACCCGTCGCGGCGGGGATGTGCTGCTCATGGATGCGTACTCGATCGGGGGCTCGCCGAACGACAATCCTATCCCGGGAAGCCTGGTCCTGGTCGCTGGCGCGAACCCCGAGCCGATCACGATCACCGTGGCGGGCAGCAAGAGCGACCTGTGGCGCACGTATCGCGAGATCGTGACCACCGTTCCGCGCGACCGCGTGGCCATGCTGCGGATGCCCATCCAGTGGCTGTGCAACGAGTCGGCCCAGCCACAAGTCGTGACAGTCGCGGATGGGAAGGGCGGGCAGGTGTCTCGTGTGGTGCAGACCTGTCCCGATGGGGAGACCTGCAAAGCCGGTGCCTGTGTTTCGAATGAGACGGACTCAGCCACGCTTCCAGATTTCGACCCGATGGACCTGTACGGAGGCGCGGAGGAGCCGGAGCAGGGCGCGTGCTTCGATGTCGTCGAGTGCATGGGCGCAGGGACCGCGGTCGTGCCTGACGCGAATTGCACGATCGAGCGGCCGGCTGGCGAGAATGTCAATGTAGCGCTGCGCGTAGCGGGTGGCGGCATCTGCAACGATGCTGGCCCAGTCACCACGTGCTTCGTGCCGCTCGATGGCGAAGATTCGGAAGGCTGGACCACCACGGCTGACGGCTCGCGTATCCAGCTGCCGGCCGAGGTCTGCAGGCGGCTCGCCGAGCGCAAAGTGCTGGCTGTCCAGTCGAGCACGGCTTGCCAGACCAAGACCCCAGCGTTACCGCCATGTGGCGCATGGTCGGTGGTGCCCGACAGTCGCGCGATCGTGCCAGACACCGCGAGTGGTGCGCCGACCTGGCCGAGCCCGGAGCTGTTCGCGAGCCTGCCTGCCGCAAGCTCCTCGTATTGCTGCCCGCTGATGAGCGAAGGCACGAAGCTCTACAGCTGCATGTGCGTCGACGGCAAAGAGGAAGCGACCGTGTTCGCCGTGGACATGGAGAGCGAGAAGCGCGAAGACTTTCCGATCCCCGCGACGCCTACTATCGCGTCGTCCGTTTACGATGGGGCGCTGTATTGGGCGGAGAGCAGCGGCGGCGCGCCGGGCGAGCCCGATGTGATTTATCGGTTTCCTCTGCAGCCAGGGGCGGCGCCCATGGGCTTTCCGCTGGCCGCAGCAGGCGTGGGGCTCTACACCGATAGCCGTTTGCTGACTGATGCGAGCGGCATCCACATCATGGCGAGTGGTCTCGGCCAAGACAACGACGACGCTTCGCTCGCCGCCGTATACCTGCTGCACTTCAATTTCAACGGCATGCTCACGTCGATGGACGCGCTCGGTAACCGCGTCATCAAGCAGATCGGTCAAGATGCGAGCGGGTTCTACGCAGGCATCAACGTGGACGAGAAGCGCGACGACAATCAGCCGTTCCTGCGCATGAGCAGCGTGGTGCGGATCGGCAAGGGCATGCCCCAGGTCACCACGCTCTTGAATCCTCAGCCGATAACGATCTCGGACTTGAGCCACAATGGCTATCTCGGCGTCGTCTCGGATGGCACCGATCTGTTTACGCTGTTCGAGAGCACAGCCACGCCCGCTGGCACCGAGCACTTGGAGATCGGCAAGATCGCGATGGCCAGCACAGCGACGACGGACCAGCTCGACGTGATCTACGATCTGGAAGTGCCTGCAGAGCGTCATCTCACAGCGCTGCGGTTGCTCGGTGCGGTGGATGGCGCGGTGTTCTTCGCGCGCGACGAGTATCTGCAGTCCGACAGGTTGCGTAGCTCATCGATGCTCGTGATCCCGAAGGGTGCGACCAGCGCGCGCTTCATTGCCGACTTCACCGCAGACGTGCCGATCCAAGGCATCGCTGCGAACCGCGAAAAGATCTTCTGGATGAACCAATCGGGGCGCATCTTCGCGCTCAGCCGCGAGGCGCTCGCGCCATGATGCAAGTACGTTTCTCGCGACTCGGGTTGATGCTCGCGCTGTGGCTCGCTTCTTCAGTGTGCTTCGCGCAGCAGCCACCAGCGGCAGCGCGTGCGCTGCCCCCGCTCAGCGAATCGCTGCAGGGTGAAGCCAAAGACGACTACGTCGCCGCGCGCATCTTGTTCAACGACGAAGACTTCACCGGCGCGCTGGTCAAGTTCCAGCGCGCGTACGAGCGTGCAGGTGATCCGCGACTGCTGTGGAACATGGCGGCGTGCGAGAAAAACATGCGGCACTACGCAAACGTACTGCGCTTGCTCGAGCGCTACGAGCGCGAAGGCTCCCACCTGATGTCAGTCGGCCATCGCGCGGAGTTCACCGACGTGCTGCGCACCGTGCGCCTGCTGGTCAGCCGCGTACAGCTGCAGGTCGATCCCGACGGCGCGCAGGTGTTTCTCGACGATGTGCTCGTGGGCACGACACCGCTTGCGGAACCGGTCCTCGTCGATCTCGGCTTACGCAAGATCCGCGTGCACAAATCCGGCTACAAAGACCACCTGATCACGCGCAACTTTCCAGATGCCGCTGAAGTGGTGTTCCGCTTGAGCCTGCAGCTCGAGCTGCACCAAGGCGCGCTGGCTGTCACCGCGCGCGCGGGAGAATCCATCCGTGTGGACGGTGTTGTGATGGGCGACGGCAGCTGGCAAGGCGTGTTGCCCTCCGGAGAACACACGGTGCGTGTTACGGGGTCTGGTATGCGTCCGTATGAGCGCCAAGTGTTCATCGAGGATGACCGCACGCGAAACCTGTATGTGACGCTCGAATCTGAGCCTGGTTCTGGCGTCTCGCCTTTGTTGTGGGTGGGTATTGGGTTGGTTGCGGCGTCAGGTATTGCGGCCGCATCGTATTTTGCCCTGCGTCCGGAGCCTAACGGCTCTCCGTCCGTTACGAACGGAACTTGGGGCACGATCGATTTGCCGTAGTCACGCTTGAAGCAAGCGCGCGATGCGAGCCGATGCGAGCGATCAATGGTCGACGCACAATCCGCTTGTTGCTAGGTTAGTCAGCGTTTCCGCACGCAAGTGGCGAGGACACGCATGGATGCGTTTCGTAGGGGATCGACAGTAAGCCGCTTTTGGCTGCAGGCTGCGGCGTTCTTGCTGCTCGCTGCGTGCAGCGTCGACAACCGACCGGGCTACGGCTTGTTGCTCCAAGTCGACACTGACTTGGCCACGCCGAAGGACCTGGACCGCGTGCACGTTGAGATCACGCAGTCTGGCACGACGGTGCTCGACGAGCTCTACGCCATCGGCAGCGACGACGAGCCGCCGCCACTGGCGATCCCGGTCACGTACCGTGGCGATTCTGCGCCCGCGCAGTTCAAGGTCGTGGGTTATCGCTCAGGCCAGGAGCGCGTGGAGCGGCTCGCGATCACCACGATCCCGAGCGCGCGATGGGCGATCCTTCGCATGCGGCTCCAATACCTGTGCGTGGGTCAGTCCGCCGCTGCCGGCGGCGAGGGTTGCGAAAAGAATCACACCTGCGTGCAGGGTGAATGCAAGCCTGCGACCTTGGAGGAGTCTGAGCTCCCGGAGTATCAGATGCCTGAGCCGGTGAAGACCGGCAGCGCGACGAGCTCCGGTGGCGTGGCGCTCTGTTTCGATGCGGTTCGCTGCTTCGACAACGCGAGTGAGGCGCAGCTCGAAGAGGACTGCTCGTTTGCGATCAATCCGGAGATCGGCGCTGAGCAGCTGAATGTCGCGCTGCGGCTCGCGCGCGGCAGCGTGGGCACGTGTGGGAGTGGCGGCTGCTACGTGCCTTTCGATTCAGATACAGAAGGCTTCGTCTTCGAGCCGGGTCGCGTGCGTTTGCCAGCGCGCGTGTGCGAGCGCCTGCAGGCATCGGGCGCGGAGGCGCTGGGCGTAATCTTCAGCAACGCCTGCTCCGCGAAGCGTGCGGGCGTCGCGATCTGTTACGAGTCCACGGATCTGACGGGTGACAACAACATCTCCACCGGTTCCTCGGGTGTCACTGGGTTCTTACCTGATCCTTCGGTTGTCCCGGCCTGCGACGGCGGGCGCATCAAGTCGTGTGGCATGTGCGGCACGCAACAGCGCGCTTGCGAAGAAGGCACCTGGGGCGAGTTCGGTGGCTGCGGGAGCGAGGGCGAGTGTCAGGTCGAACAAACGCGTGCTTGCGGTACAGACGGCTTGCAGACTTGCGGTGGCGACTGTCGCTGGGGTGTGTGCTTAGGTCAAAAGTGTAACGGCGTCGCGAGCCGCGCTTGTGAGCGTTGCGGCACACAAACACGCGGCTGCGAAAACGGTTTGTTTGCAGAGTGGGGCGAGTGCACGGAGCAGCGCGCGTGCTCGCCTGACGAGACACAAGCTTGTGGCTCGGGCGGCACGCAAGCTTGCGGCGGCAACTGCGAGTGGGGCCCGTGCGGTGAGCAGGAGTGCCCGGGCGCACCGACTGACGCTTGCGGCATGTGTGGCTCGCGCTCGCGTGAGTGCAATCCAGCCTCGGGTCAGTGGTCGGACTTCGGCGAGTGCAGCGGCGAGGGCGTGTGCGAGCCGGATGAAACACGCGCGTGCGGTCGCGGTGGCACGCAGATCTGTGGCGGCAACTGCCAATGGAGCAACACGTGCACCGGTCAGTCGTGCGAAGGCGAGCGCTCGATGGCGTGCGGCAACTGCGGTACGCGCACGCGTACTTGCGACATGAGCTCTGGCAACTGGTCCGATTGGTCGCCGTGCTCGGGTGAAGGCGCGTGCGAGCCGGACGAAACGCGCGGCTGCGGTCGCAGCGGTACACAAGTCTGCAACGGCAGCTGCAACTGGGACGACGCTTGTACGGGTCAGAGCTGTCTCGGCGCGAACCGGCAGAGTTGCGGCAACTGCGGCGTACAGACGCGCAGCTGCGATGGCTCTTCGGGACAATGGTCCGATTGGTCTGATTGCTCGGATCAGGGTGAGTGTCGCGCGAACAGCGTGCGCAGCTGTGGCTCGTCGGGCACGCAAGAATGCGGCGAGAACTGCCTGTGGGAGACCTCGTGTGGTGGCCAGATTTGCCAGGGTCAAGGCGAGACCTCGCGCGCGTGCGGCAACTGCGGCTTGCAGCGGCGGGCATGCGATTCCAGCACGGGCCGGCTCGGGGAGTGGGGATCGTGTGTGGACGAAGGGGCCTGCGCGCCGGACGCTACGCGCGTCTGCGGCTCGTCGGGCTCGCAGACGTGTGGCGACGACTGTCAGTGGCGTAGCGGGTGCACCGGTCAAGTGTGCGCGGAGCCGCCGGCGCGTGCGTGCGGCAACTGCGGAACGCAGACAAGCGCGTGCGATCCGAACACCGGTCGCGCCAACTGGTCGACGTGCACAGGCGAAGGCCAATGCTCGCCGGGCGACACGCAGGAATGTGGCTCGAGCGGTGAGCAGGTGTGCGGCGAGAGTTGTCGTTGGGCGGCGACGTGCTCGATGCAGGTGTGCACCGCGCCACGTCCGAGCCCGCTCAGGTGCGGTCGCTGCGGTACGCGCGAGCCGCGTTGTAACTCGGACTCGGGCGAGTGGACATTCCCGATGCAGTGCGCGGACGAAGGCGTGTGTACGCCGGGTGACTCGCGCCGCTGTGGTCGCGAAAACTTGGGTACGCAGCTGTGCGGCGATGATTGCGGCTGGGACGATTGCACGTACGCGTGCACCGATCCGCTGACGCGGCCCTGTGGCTTCTGTGGCATGCAGGTCGGCACTTGTGATCGCACGAACGGACGCGTGACCTACGAAGACATGTGTCGAAATGCTGGCGAGTGCATGCGCGGCAGCACGCAGCCTTGCAGCACCAGCGAAGGCTCAGGCACGCGCGTGTGCTCGGATCAGTGTGGGTGGCCTATGGGCTGCACGATTACGAGCTTCGAGTGCAGAGAGCCTGCAGGTGCAGCGTGCGGCAGGTATAGCTGCGGCGTGACGGGCGACTGCGACATGGCGACGGGCCGTCGCGAGTGCATCCAAGCGGAAAACCCGTGTGAGCCCGGCCTCGAGCTGCCGTGCATGACTGACGCTGGCAGCGGCGTGCGGACTTGCGGGTTGAACTGTGTTTACCCCGAAGAGTGCCGGATCACCTCGCGCGTGTGCACGCAGCCTGCGGAAGCGCCTTGTGGCAGGTACAGCTGCGGTTCCACAGGCGCGTGCAACCCGAACACCGGCATGCGCGAATGCAACGAGCTGGAGGACCCGTGCGAGCCTGGCACTTCTGTGCCTTGTCAGACGCCGGAAGGCTCGGGCTCGCGGATGTGCGGGCTCAGCTGCACGTACGGCGAGACGTGCACGATCACTTCGCGCGTGTGCACGCAGCCGGAAGGCGCGCCGTGTGGCCAGTTCGGTTGCGGTGTGGCGGGCGCGTGCAATACGACGACGGGTCAGCGTGCGTGCAGTGAGCCTGAAGATCCATGCGAGCCTGGAACGATGGTGGCGTGCGAGACTTCGGAAGGCACGGGCGTGCGGATCTGCGGCGATGACTGCGCGTACGCACAGACGTGCATGATCACTTCGCGCGTGTGCACGCAGCCGGAAGGCGCGCCGTGCGGGCGGTTCGGTTGCGGTGTGGCGGGTGCTTGCAATACGACGACGGGTCAGCGTGCGTGCAGTGCGCCTGAAGATCCTTGCGAGCCTGGCACGACGGTGGCGTGCGAAACACCGGAAGGCACGGGCGTGCGGACGTGTGGCCTCGATTGTTCGTACGCCCGGGAGTGCACGATCACGGCGCGCATGTGCACGGTCGAGCAAAATGTGCCTTGCGGCATGTGGAGCTGCGGCAGGACAGGTGAGTGCAACACGACGACGGGGCAGCGCGCGTGCGCTATGCCCGCTGAGTTTTGCGAGCCGGGCACTTCGATCAGCTGCGAGGCGAATACCGGCACGGGTCGACGCTTCTGCGGGCAGGACTGCCGGTATTCGGAGTTGTGTCAGGTGCCCGAGATGATGTGCGTGGAGGAGCAAGGTGTTCCCTGCGGCATGTGGGGCTGCGGCAGGACGGGTGTTTGCGACACGCGGACAGGTCAGCGCGCGTGTAATGTGCCGGATGCGCCGTGTGAGCCTGGGACGCCAGGGCCGGCTTGTCAGACGGCTGAAGGCACGGGTGTGCAGCTGTGCGGGCCTGACTGTCGACTGTCGGCTGATTGCACGATCACCACGCGTGTTTGCACCGAGCTGGAGGACGCGCCGTGTGGCGCGTACCAGTGCGGCAGGACGGGCGCGTGCAATCCAGACACGGGGCGCAGAGTCTGCAATGAGCTTCCGGAGCCTTGTGAGCCGCTGACCCTAGAGAACTGCACCATTCCAACAGACGGCGGCACCCTCGCAGGAGTGCGCGTATGCACGAACGTTTGTGAGTGGGGCAGGTGCGAAGAAGTGATCATCAACTAAGGAACGAACGACGTGGTGCACGTGATCGCAAGCGCCGTCGGTGCTTCGATCCGCTGACTACGATTGGAGAGCGGGTGGCGGCGCTCCCGCGCGTTGAGATGTGGTGCTTGCTGCGGGCGCCGTAGGCTAACGAGGGAGGGGGATCGATGCTGGGTGAGGCCGGCTTGGGGCGCTGGCGACCTGCTCCCTGGGGACGTTACCCGCACTAGCGATGCAGCTATCGGCTGCGCCCCGCGCGATGGGTGGCGCCGGGCTTCGTGCAGCCCTCACCGGCTTACGGCGGCGCTCCGCGGCGCCTAATTGGGTCAGCGCTCACGCTGAGCGCACCTGAGCATGCGCGAACTGGAAGTTGAACATGATCAAACTCGTTCGGGACGAGTCACACTGATAGGCGGGGCTACAGAGATCGTTGACTCTGTGCGTCCAAACAAGCAACTCCTACGCAAATCACCAACAAATGCATGCGCATCATCCACCTGTGTGCTGCACGGAAAGTCTCGAATTGCGACGAGACTCTGCACTAGCACGTCGAGACGCAGTCACGACCAAAAGGCATCCTCACCACGCCGATGCGCGCATCACCCGCATGTGCGCGGCAGCCGAAAAGTTCTGCGTTCCGACTGGCTTTGCGCGGGTATGTCGAGACGCAGTCACGACCAAAAGGCATCCTCACGTCGCCAACGCGCGCATTGTCGTCATGAGCGCTGCAGCCGAAAGGCTCTGCGTTGCTACTGGCTTTGCGAGCGGGCCGAGACGCCGTACTGCCGAAAGGCGTCGGTCATCCCGCTTTTACGCGCATCATTCGCATGTGCGCTGATCCGAAATCCTGCGTTGCGAAAAAGCCGTTGTGCGCACGGCAAACGACCTTCAGGTTGTCCGGCGTGGAGGTGCCGCCGTGCGCGAAGGCCTTCACGTGATGCAACTCCAACATTTCGCGCTCCGCACAACGCCGTCCGTCGGCGCTCGCAAAAGTGCATTGAGCACCATCACGCGCGAACACCTCTCGCACCACAGCGCGCGGCACATAGCGACTATGGCGTTTGATCATACTCACGCCGTGCTCGATCCTGCTTCGTCGCTGAGAGAATCCCGGCTCGGCAGTCGGTGCCGCATCGTGCGAAGCGCGAGCACTTGTAGCCTCGGGCGCGTTGTTCCGTGAAGCCTTTGCGCGAGCGCCTGACGCTGGCTTAGATAGCTCCGCGAAGCGCTGCTTGCGCAACCTCCCCGAAAACTCCGTGATTGCAAGCCCCAAGACCACACCGAGATCACCTCCAGGAACCCGATGCTTCAGCAGATGCTTCAACGCCATCATCTGATCAAAAAGCGCCTGATCCACAGTCAGCTCCAGCTTGTAGCGCCCGGGACTCAAAGCCGCGCACGAAGCACGCGGTGCTTCCAGCGCCAAAGCCGCGGCGACACGCGGAGCCACCGCTGCGGGCGCGACTGGCATGGCGACAGCTGCGGCCGCAGTCGCAGCGTCGCAATGCGGAGCGGCGGCATGCGAAACTACGGCAGCGGGCGCGATGCTGGGCGCAACGCTAGTCTCTTGTGCCTCTGTCGGAGCGGACATCAGAAGCTCGGATTGAGCCGAGCTCGTGCGGCCAGCTCGTGCAGGCATCTTACGAATACGAGTAGGCACATCAGGCTTCGGCGCGATCTCCGCGATCAGAAGAGCCACCTCCTCCTTAGTCTTACCCCGCGCGCGCTCGAGCAGCGTCGCATGGTTCTCGTCTGTCAGCTTCGGAGCCAGCAGCTTGACAGTACTCAAGCTAAGCGCGCCCTCCAAGAGCATCTCCAACGCCAAGGGATAGCGCCTAGCCACTCGTGCAGCACCGATCCGCAAATAAGTCTGATCACCACTCATCCGCAGAACAGACACCGCATAACTAAACAGCGACGAATACCCCTGTGCGAGATGCAGCTGACGCTCGTCAGCCTCTGCAAGCAACACAAGAATGCGCGCCTCACACCGCCGATCCACCCGCGCAAGTTTGTCCAACTCAGCCATCAGCCGCACATCAGCAAACCGCCCAGCCTCGAGTCTCCACGCAATCAACTCGGAACCCATAACACCCCCGTTCGTTAGATAAACAATCTATACCATGCGATTTTCCGAGCTCCTGAGAGCGCACCAGGGCAGAGCGAATGCACAAAGACGAACGCAAAACCCTAAACCGCCGCATCAGCCATCACGCAGGCACACGGCGCCACGAACCAGCATCCAACCATAGCCCCCACGATGCGAGGTCAACCTTCGCCGTAGAACTGTCAACAACAAACAACGGCGCGGCCTAACAATCATTGTGTCCCACCTAACAGTCAAAGTCGTCCCGACCAAGCTCGATCATGTTCCACTCTCACGATGCGCAAGCTCAGGTGAGCCCAGCACAAAGCGCTGCCCCAATTAGGCGCCGCGGAGCGCCGCCGTAAGCCGGTAAGGCCAGCGCGAGCCCCAACGCCACCCATCGCCCACGGCGCCGCCAATGGCTGCACCGCCAATGCGGGTAACGTCCCTAGGAAGCGGGTCGCCAGCAGCCCCCAGCCGGCCTCACCCAGCATCGATCACCCCTCCTTCGTAGGCCTACGGCGCCCCCAGTGAGCACTCACATCTCAACGCGCGGGAGCGCCGCCACTCCTCTCTATCCGTACGCACGTGATGCCTCGGCGCGGCAGCGAGCACGAACGCGCTCACGCACTCTCCATCGGTGCGTGCGGGAGGCTTCCGCGGCAGCGAGCACGAACGCTCTCACGCACTCCATCGGTGCGCGCGGGAGGCTTCCGCGCGGCAGGGCGGACGCACGTTGCCACCCGCGCACGTGATGCCTCGTCGCGGCGGCGAGCACGAACGCGGCCACGCACTCTCCATCGGTGCGCGCGGGAAACTTCCGCGCGGCAGGGAGGACGCACGTTGCCACCCGCTCTCTATCCGTAGGCACGTGATGCTTCGTCGCGGCAGCGAGCACGAACGCGGCCACGCACTCTCCAGCACCACGCTGGTTCCGACTGCGATGATGCCCCGCCTTCCGCACGCACCCGAGCGATCGCCTGCACCGTCCCTTCGGGCAGATCGTAGCGTTCGGGCAGCGGGAGCACGCGATCAAGCGCTGGATCGCCGGTCGCACTCAAGCCCGCGGCATGCGTAAGTGTCGCGACCCCGACGTTGCGCGCCGCGAGCGCCAACAACATCTCAACGCTAATTGGCTTGCCCGCGGAAGGCATCTCCGACGCCCACGGCCGCGTCGCGTACGCTGTTTGTACAGACCACAGCGGCAGCGCCTCGACCCGATACGCGTATTGCACGGGCTTCCCCCAAGCGTACAGCGCGTGCCACAGCTCGGCGTCGCGCAAGTCGAAGCGCAGATCGATCAGCCGAGGTGACAGCGCTGAGCACGCGAGCACTGGCGCCGTCAGCTGCGGACCTACTTGCAGGTGCTCTCCAACGCGCAGCCGCGGCGGCGCAGGCCGATCCTCCGTACGGACGTGGTAATCGCCCGCCCCGAACACAACGGCCGAAAATTCTCCCGCCGCCTCGGGGCCAAGCAACCGCAGCTCGATACTCTCGCCGGTAGCTGTTCGCGCCGGCAGGCTCGCAGGCAATGTCGCTGCATCGTTGACGATCAGCAGATCGCCGGCACGCAAAAGCGCGGGCAACTCTCGCATCGTGCCTCCTGACTAAAGCTTGTAGCCGGCCTGTTGCTAAAGCATCCGCGCTGCTAATCTATTGACCAACCGACATCGCACGAGCGAGGGCGCGACCCATGCGCGACGACACGGCACTCAACTTGGCCACCAACATTCGGCAGCTGCGCGAGGCGCGCGGGCTGACGCAAGCGCACATGGCCAAGCTCACTGGCATTCCCCGGCCCACCTGGACGAACTTGGAGTCGGGTGGCGCCAACCCTACGCTGGCGGTGCTCGTGCGCGTGGCTGCTGCGCTGCAGCTGCGCGTGGAAGAGCTGATCGCACCAACCAAGGCGTCTGCGCGGTTCTATCGCGCGCACGAGCTGCCGCTGAAGCAGCGCGGCCAAGTCAGCGTGCGCAAGCTGCTGCCGGATCCGCTCTCGGGTTTCGAGATCGAGCGTATGGAGTTTCCAGTCGGATCGAGCATGACGGGGATTCCGCACACGCCCGGCACGCGCGAGTACCTGACCTGCGAGCGCGGCGCCGTGCAGCTGCAAGCGGCAGGCGAGAGCTGGCGCTTGGAGCCTGGGGAGCTGGTCGTGTTCCGCGGCGATCAGCGCCACAGCTACAAGAACGTCGGTACAGAGCTAGCCATCGCTTACAGCGTCGTTGCGTTTTCCCCCGGTTAGGCGCTGCCGCTTCGAAATTGCGTCGGAATCGAGAAGCCCGGCCACGAGCGGCTGGCGCAATAGCTCTGGGTGACGCCCGGATCAGCACGCCTCGGAACGGTTGCGTGATGCGCTCAGGTCACAGAGAATCCCGCCCAAAGGGGCGACATGATCGAGGAGAAGCAGGCTCGGATCGCAGAGCTGCAGGCGGAGCTTGGTCGCTTGCGGGCAGAGCTCGGCTGGGAGGGGGCGACGGGCGACAACGGCCCAGCGCATATCCCTTTGCCTTCCGATGCGTTGGCGAAGCGGCACGGACGCTCGCTGGAAATCGAGCGTCTCGCGCAGCTGGGCAGCTGGACGTGGGATCTGCGCAGCAACTCGGTGCTGTGGTCTTTGGGCATGTACCGCATCCTCGACTTGGATCCCGAGCGCGTGCAGCCATCGCCCACCTCGTTTTTTGCGAGCGTGCATCCGGAAGATCGCAAGCGCGTGATCGCGTGCGCGCAGGCGGGCTTCAGCACCGGCATCGTAGAGCCGCTCGAAGCGCGCATCGTGCGGCCCAGCGGCGAGCTACGCGAGGTGGTGCTCGAGGGCATCGTCGTGCACGAACGCGACAGCGATCGTACGCAGGTGATCGGTACGATCGTCGATTTGACAGATCAACGGAGGTCGGCGCGCCAGCTGGCTGAGGCGATCGATGAGCTGAACGAAGCGCAGCGCCTGGCCAAGCTCGCAAGCTGGCGCATGGATGCCGCGACGGGGTGCTACGAGTGGTCTGAGCACATGTACGAGCTGCTCGATGTGCCGCGGACAGCTGCGCCGAGCGCCGAGCTGTTTATGCAGCATGTGCATCCGGACGAGCGTGCGCAGATGGACGGTTTGCGTCAGCACGCGCATTCGAGCGATGCGCTCGAGCCGTTCGAGTCTCGGCTTGTGCGAGAGAACGGAAACGTCGTGCACGTGGTGTTCCGCGCCGCCGTGCGCTGCGACGCCAGCGGTGCGATCGTCGGTTATCGCGGCGTGATCCAGGACATCACCGAGCGCAAAGTGCTGGAGGAGCAGCTGCACCACTCGCAGAAGATGGAAGCGATCGGCACGCTGGCGGGCGGGGTCGCGCACGACTTCAACAACTACTTGATGATCATCGCTGGGCACGCCGAGCGGCTCAACCAACAGCTCGCACACGACCATTTGGCGCGCGCGTCCGTGCGCGAGATCGCCGAGGCCCAGCAGCGCTGCGCGCACCTCACGCAGCAGCTGCTCACGCTCAGTCGCAAGCGCAAAGCGCAGACCGAGCGCGTGAAGCTGGCCGCGCTCGTGACGCGTCTGTCCACGTTGATTCGCTCGGCGCTGGGCGAGACGGCGCAGCTCGTGCTCGATGTTCAAGCCGCCGAAGCGCGCATCTTCGCCGACCCTGTGCAGGTTGAGCTCGTGTTGATGAACTTGGTGGTGAACTCGCGCGACGCGATGCCCGCCGGTGGCACGCTGCGCATCGGCATCGCGCGGCATAAGAACGATGTGCGGCTCACCGTGCAGGACAACGGCTGCGGGATCCCGCGCGAGCTGCATTCACGTGTGTTCGAGCCGTTCTTCACCACCAAACAAGTGGGTCACGGCACAGGCCTCGGTTTGTCGACCGTGTACGCGATCGTGCAAGAGGGCGGCGGGCGGATCGAGCTGGAGAGCGAGCCAGGGCAGGGCACAACGTTCAGCATCGACTGGCCCGAGTGCGAGGAGGAAGTCGCGCGTGCACGCCCGCTGGACGGCGCACAGAAGCGCTGGGACGGCGACGGCAAGTGCATCCTGCTCGTCGAAGACGTGCCGCAGCTGCGCGAGATCTTGTCGGCGCAGCTAGAGCGCGCTGGCTATCGCGTGTTGGGTGCAGCGGACGGGCTCGCTGCGCTGGCGCTGATCGAGCACGAAAGCGTAGACCTCGTGCTCAGCGACATGGTCATGCCGCAGCTCGGCGGAGCACTGCTCGCCGAACATATCCAAGCCCGCCACCCCGGCGTGCGCTGCGTGCTGATGACCGGCTACCACGCAGAAGACATCCCGCTGGCAGAACCAGTGCTTCGCAAACCCTTCACCACCGAAGAGCTCATCCGAACAGTCCACGCCGCGCTCAACCCGTAGAGGCCTGCGCGACTACTCACTGAGTCGGGGCGGTGTGTCAGGTGCGCCCGCTGCGCGTCGGCGGAAGAGTGCGACGCGTGCGAGCAGGATCGTGGTGACGGGGACGGTGATGGACAGCACGATGATGATCAGCCACGGGTGCAGCACCACACGCGACTCGAGCGCGGAGAAGTAGATGATCCCCGCCAAGGCTACGCACCAACTTCCGAACGTGTACGCGAGCGCCGGTGGGTGCATGCGCTGGAAGAAATCGGGCAGCCATGCGAACCCGACCGCAGAGATCAGCACGAAAATGCCGCTCAGCACGAGCAAGAGCGCGACGATCGCTTCCACGGTGCTGCCGACCTCGCTCATTCGATCACCTCGCCGCGCAGGATGAACTTGGCCATCGCGGAGGAGCTCACAAAGCTGAAGAGCGCGATCAGCAGCGCTGCTTCGAAGTACATGTCACTGCGCTGGCGGATACCGAGCACGAGCATCACGAGCATGGCGTGGAAGTACAGCAAATCCAGCGCGAACACGCGGTCCTGCGCGCGCGGACCGCGCAGCAGGCGATAGAGCACGAGGGCGGACGCCAAGGCGTAACAACCTAACGCAAACCCGACGGCCGCTGTGAGCAGTGCGCTCATTCGAAGATCTCCCGCAGAGGCTGCTCGTAGCGAGCTTTGAAGCGCGCGATGAACGCCGGTTCGTCGTCAGTATCCCAGACGTGCAACAGCAGCGCGCTGCGATCGAGCGCGAGCTCCGACCAGACAGTGCCCGGAACTACGGTCGTGACAACCGACAGCGCCGCGAGTCCGAGCGGGTCGCGCAGCTCGAGCGGCACGACGACAAACCGCGAGCTTGGCTTGCGCCAGCGCCAGCGCACGACGCCCCACGCCACCTCGAGGTTCGACATCAGCACGTCGTAGCCGACCGTGACGATGTAGCGGATGATCACGCGTGGGCGCCGCACGCGCACCGTCGCCGGCCGCAGGCCCTTGGTGAGGATTGGAATCACGACGGCGAGGAACACGCCGAGCACGACCTGGCCAGCGGTGATCGTACGCGCGAGCACGAGCCAGAGCGCAAACAGCGCGACCGAGGTGAGTGGCGCGGGAGCAAGCTTACCAAGATAGGTCACTGTGACACCTTGCGCTCGAGCGCTTTGGTCGAGAGTACGGTCTCGATGTAAGCGGACGGCGTGTGCAGCTGCGCCGCAGTGGACATCGTGTAGCGCATGACCGGCTCCGCAAACACGCTGAGCCAAACGCAGCACAAGAGCATCGCGGCGACTGCCAGGGCTTCGGTGCTCTTCAGGTGTGGCACCAACCGGCCGCCTGGCGCCCAAAAGTGCCGAATGCCGGCGCGCGCGAGCGACAGCATCGCGGCGAGCCCCGAGCACAACAAAAGACCGAAGAGCAGCCAGCCGGACGTAGCTGTATCCGCGCCGCCGCTCACGGCTGCAGTGAGCAGCGAGACCTTGGCGAGAAAGCCGGACAGTGGTGGCAAGCCTGCGATCAGCAGCGTGCAGAGCACAAACGCTAACCCGGGTAGGGCGACTGAGACCGGGAACGTGCGACCCACGAGCGGCAGCTCCTCGTCGTCTAGGTTGGTGTCTTCGCCGGGCGGTAGGCTGATAGCCGGTGCGCGCGGCTGACCGTCGAGCTCAGTCCGTTCGATCACCTCGACCAGGAGAAACAGCACGCTGACCGCCAAGGTGGCGCTGATCAGGTAGAAGAGCGCGGCCGACGTCATCGCTGCGGTGCCAGTGCCGAAGCTCGCGAGCAGCGTCCCTGACGAGACGATGATCGAGAAGCCGGCGATGCGACCGAGGCGCATGGACGCCATCAGCCCGACTGCACCGAACGCGATCGTGGCGAGCCCTCCGTAGAGCAATACGGGGCCGCCGAACTGGGCCGAGCCGCTCGCATTCACTGGAAATAGCAGCGTCCAAAGTCGCAAGAGCGCGTAGACGCCGACCTTGGTCATGAGCGCAAACAGCGCGGCCACTGGCGCGCTGGCCGCGGAGTATGCGGGTACGAGCCAGGCGTTGAGCGGCCAGACCGCCGCTTTGATCAAGAACGCAGTCGCTAAGATGGCTGCTGCCGCGTGAAGCAGACCGCGGTCGCGTGCTGGCACGAGCGCGAGCTTGTCAGCGATGTCGGCCATCGAGAGCGTGCCGACCACGCCGTAGAGCACCGACAGCCCGATCAGGAAGAATGACGACGCGAGTAGGTTGGTCGCGATGTAATGCAGCCCAGAGCGCACGCGCGGCCAGCCCGAGCCATGAAGCTGCAAGCCGTACGAGGCGGCGAGCATGACCTCGAAGAACACAAATAGATTGAACAGATCACCCGTAAGAAAGGCGCCGTTGAGCCCCATCAGCTGGATCTGGAAGAGTGCGCGAAAATACACGCCCGCGCGCGCCCATGCGGCCTCGGCGTAGAGCGCAACGCAAGTGCCGACGATGCCCACCAGCACCAACATCAATGCCGACAGACGGTCGGCAACCAGCACAATGCCGAACGGTGCCTGCCAGTTCGAGGCGAGGTACACGCCGATACCGTCGTGCACGTCACGCAAGATGAACGCTGCCACGACCAGACCCGCTGCGCTGGCCGCGATGTTGATCAGCGCCTTGAGGCGCTTGCGTCGGTCGTCCAACAAGAGCAGCAGAGCCGCAGCTACGAGCGGCACGACGATCGGCGCGACGAGCAAATGTGGGACGAGCTGGGTCACGGCTCGTCTCCATCCACGTGATCTGTGCCGCTGAGCCCACGTGACGCGAGCAGCACGACCAAAAACAGTGCGGTGGTCGCGAAGCCGATCACGATCGCCGTGAGCACCAGCGACTGCGGAATGGGGTCTGTGTAGTGGTCGAGATCGCTAGGAACGCCGGCTTTCACGAACGGCGGCTTGTCGATGTAGACGCTGCCCATGCTGAAGATAAACAGGTTCACAGCATACGAGAGCAGCGTGAAGCCCATGATGACTTGAAAGGTCCGCGGGCGCAGCACGAGCCACACCCCTGCGCCGCTCAAGACGCCGACAACGAGCGCTAGTATCGCTTCCATTTAGGTGCGCCCCCTCGCGCTCGGCGGCGTTGATTGAGTGGAGGGCTGCCGCTGCGCGCGGACCGATTGGTGTGCGAGTGCGGTCAAGATCAGCAACACGGTCCCCACCACCACGGCGAACACGGCGAGGTCGAAGAACGTCGCGCTCGGCAGATGAACATCTCCCAGCAGCGGCACGTGTGCGTGTGCGGTGTGGGTCGTGAGGAACGGGAAGCCGACCGCAATCGCGCCGATGCCCGTCGTTGCGCCCAGCAGCAAACCCGCACCGATCCAGCGTGGCGGCCGCAGCCGGGTGCGCGTCTCGACCCAATAAGTCCCTGACGCGATGTACTGCGTGAGCATGATGATCGCCACGATCAGCCCCGCAACGAAGCCCCCACCCGGCTCGTTGTGTCCACGTACGAAGAAGTGCATCGCGACCACCAGTGCGATGGGTAGCAACACGCGTGCGATCACCGCAGGCACCATCATGTAGCCGCGCGCAGCTTCGTCCTTGGTGCGCGGCTTGACCAGATCTGTCACCACGTCCGCGGGCAAGGTGCGCTGCTGTTGCGGCGCTTCTACGCTCTCGGCGGGAGGCCGAAAGCGGCGTAAGAGCGCGTACACCGTCAGCGCCACTGCGCTCAGCACAGTGATTTCACCGAGCGTATCGAACGCGCGGAAGTCGACCAGCATCACGTTAACCACGTTGGCGCCGCCGCCGTCTGGCAGGGCATGGCGCAGAAAAAACGTCGAGATGCTGTTTGGCGCAGGCCGCGTGAGCATGGCGTAGGAGAGCGCAGCCATGCCCGTGCCCGCACTGAGCGCAAGCACGAGGTCGCGCGCACGCCGTATGCGATCGCGCAGTGTGAGCCGTGCCTCCATCTCTTCGAGGCGCATCGGCAGCCAACGCAAACCGAGCAAGAACAATGTGGTGGTGACGACCTCGACTACGATCTGTGTGAGCGCGAGATCTGGCGCTGAAAACCACACGAACGTCAGACAGGTCACGAGCCCGGCGCCGCCCATGAGTGTGATCGCGACCAGGCGATGGAACTTGGCCATCGCGGCGGCGCCCACCGCGCACACGCAGCCGATCAGCCACATAATCACGAACGCAGGCGAGGCGGGCAAGCGCTCTCGCTCACCCCACAAGAGCGGCACGCCACGTGCGGCGAGCGCAGCCAGCACGAGCGCGACAGCTGTGAGCACGAACATCTGCGTTTGAAGTCGTCGAGCGCCGACATGCTGGAGCACGGCCCGCGACGCGCGCGTGATGCCGATCAAGCTGGTCTCGAACATGCGCCGGCCGTTGAGCCGGCGTACGAGTGGCGGATCTTGAAAACGGCCGAGCACTTGCTGCCGTTGCAGCCAGCGATACCCAAGGACACCGCCTGCTATCGCGACCAGGCTCATGACGAAGGGCGTGTTGAAGCCGTGCCAAACCGCGAGGCTGTACTCGGGTAAGACACCCCCGACCACCGGTCTCGCTGCCGCTGCGAGCGACGGGCCGATGGACATCGCGGGTGCGATGCCGACGATCAGGCAGCTCAGCACGAGAAACGCGATGGGCGTGCGCATCCAGCGTGGGGCTTCTTCCGGTTGCCTCGGTAGGTCTGTCGACGGCGGGCCGAAGAAGATCTCGTAGCCGAAGCGCAGCGAATACACGACTGCGAAGATGGCAGCGATCGTCGCCAACACCGGCACAGCGACCTCTACCCACGGTTGCGAGGAGAGAAACACCGTCTCCGCGAAGAACATCTCTTTGGACAAAAATCCGTTGAGCAGTGGCACACCTGCCATCGCACCACTCGCGACCAGTGCGAGCGCACCGGTCCGCGGCATGAACCGCATCAGCCCGTTCAAGCGCCGGATGTCGCGCGTGCCTGTCTCGTGATCGACGACACCCGCTGCCATGAACAGCGAGGCCTTGAAGGTGGCGTGATTCATGATGTGAAACACTGCGGCCACTGCGGCCAGTGGACTGTTGAGCCCGAATAGCAGCGTGATCAGCCCGAGGTGACTGATCGTCGAGTACGCCAGCACGCGCTTGAGATCATGCTGAAACATCGCGACGTACGCGCCGAGCAACAGCGTTGTCATGCCGGTGCTGCTCACGATCCAAAACCATAGTTGCGTGCCGGACAACACGGGCCACAGGCGCGCCAGCAAAAAGACGCCGGCCTTTACCATGGTCGCCGAGTGCAGATAGGCCGAGACCGGCGTGGGTGCGGCCATCGCGCGCGGCAGCCAGAAGTGGAATGGGAACTGCGCGCTCTTGGTGAGCGCCCCAAGTAGAATCAGCACCAGGGCGAGCGGATACAGCGGGTGGGCTCGAATCAGCTCGCCGGACGCGAGCACCTTGTCGAGATCGTAGCTGCCAGTGATCTGGCCGAGGACGATCACACCTCCGAGCAGCGCCAGCCCGCCCGCACCCGTCACGGTCA